>FLNX01005029.1_pt1 | contig 39970 bp, 32 predicted proteins | sample 1140341 | NCBI WGS metagenome assembly FLNX01 (sample SAMEA3878208, study PRJEB12797) | bioreactor metagenome | biome: Moose rumen | place: Sweden | collected 2011-10 | reverse complement strand
GGGAACCGGCGCGAGGCGTTGGCTTACATATCCCTATTAATAACTACCAAAATCATCAAAAAACATCAAAAATAGTGATGTCGGTCTTGCATTTATCGCCGTATCTTCGCAAGATTAAACTTATTGGTGATGACAACGCTTGACAATTTAGAAATAGGACAGTCGGCAGTGATAAGGAAAGTGCATGGCAGAGGCTCCCGACGCCAGCATTTCCTCGACATGGGCATCATCCCCGACGCTGTGGTGCGCTTAGTGAAATACGCTCCTCTCGGCGACCCTATGGAGGTGATGATTCACGGCTACTCGCTCACCCTGCGCAAGGCCGACGCCGGACTCATCGAGACGGAGCCTGTGGAGGTCACCGCCGCCAAGCCTGACGACGCTTTCGACGTCAACCGCTTGTACCTCACCTCATTACCCGACCATAACGCCCATCCTGGCCTCGGCGAAGAAGGCATATATCACGACAAGACCCATGAGCATCCGTTGCCTAAAGGCACCACCCTCACCTTCGCCCTCGCCGGACAGCAAAACTGCGGCAAGACGACGCTCTTCAACCAGCTTACGGGTGCCAACCAGCATGTAGGTAACTTCCCGGGTGTCACCGTTGACCGTAAAGACGGCGTCATCAAAGGCCATCACGACACCTTGGTGACCGACCTGCCGGGGATATACTCGCTGTCGCCTTACACCAACGAGGAAGTGGTGTCACGCGAGTTCATCATGAAAGAGAAGCCTAAGGCCATCATCAACATAGTGGATGCCAACAACATAGAGCGCAACCTCTACCTCACCATGCAGCTGATGGAGCTTGGCGTGCCTATGGTGCTGGCTCTCAACATGATGGACGAGGTGCGCAACAACGGAGGCACCATCCTCGTCAACGAGATGGAGCAGATCCTCGGTCTGCCCGTGCTGCCTATCTCGGCATCGAGAGACGAGGGCATCAACGAGTTGGTGGAGCATGCCATCCATGTGGCGCGATACCAGGAAGTGCCTGTGCGTCAGGACTTTTGCGACAAAGACGACCACGGTGGCGCGGTGCACCGCTGTCTGCATAGCATCATGCATCTCATCGAGGACCACGCTCAGCGCGCCGACATCCCTGTGCGTTTCGCGGCGTCGAAGCTCATGGAAGGCGACAAGATAGTGCTCGATGCCCTGCAGCTCTCACAAAATGAGAAGGAGACGCTCGAACATCTCATCCTTCAGATGGAGGAGGAACGCGGTCTCGACCGTGCCGCGGCGATGGCGGAGATGCGTTTCACCTTCATACGGCGTCTCTGCTCCAAAACGGTGACGAAGCCTCACGAGAGCAAAGAATACCGGCGCAGCCGTCGCATCGACAAGATACTCACCGGCAAATGGACCGCCATCCCTATCTTCGTCATAGTGATGATAGGCATCATCTGGCTGTCTATCGACGCCCTCGGGGCGCCTTTGCAGGACTTGCTCGACCGTGGCATAGGGTGGCTCGCCGGCGTGGTGGGCGACACTCTGGCACGATGGGACGTCACACCCTCCGTGCAGTCGCTCGTGGTCGATGGCATCTTCGGCGGCGTGGGCAGCGTGCTCAGCTTCGTGCCTATCATCCTACTGCTGTTCTTCTTCCTGAGTCTGCTCGAAGACAGCGGCTACATGGCGCGCGTGGCCTTCGTCAGCGACAGCTTCCTGCGACGACTCGGCCTCACGGGTCACAGCATAGTGCCGTTGCTCATAGGCTTCGGATGTACGGTGCCGGCGGTGATGGCAACACGCACACTGTCGTCAACACACGACCGCTGGCGCACCATACTGCTGACACCCTTCATGAGCTGCTCGGCGAAAATACCCATCTACGCCTTCTTCACAAGCTATTTCTTTCCGCATCACGGCGGACTGGTGCTTATATGCTTATATCTGTTCGGCATTGCGGTAGGTCTTATCATTGCTCTGTTTTCCAAGACCAAAGGCGATGTGGCTCCTTTCGTGATGGAGCTGCCCAACTACCGCATGCCGGGCGCTAAAAACGTGACACATCTGCTGTGGGACAAGACCAAAGACTTCCTGCAACGCGCCTTCACGGTGATTTTCCTGGCCTCGTTGTTGATATGGTTCCTGCAAACCTTTGATTTCCATTTCAATATGGTGAATAACGGCGAAGGTAGCATCCTCGCCACCATAGCCGGATGGATAGCACCCATCTTCAAGCCTATAGGTCTCGGCCAATGGCAGATAGTGACAGCCTTGGTGAGCGGATTCATGGCAAAAGAAAGCGTGGTGGCGACACTCGAGGTGCTGAACGCCATGCCTCTCTTCACCGTGGCGACGTCAATACCCATGCTGGTGTTCTGCCTGCTCTACACCCCTTGCGTGGCGGCAATGGCGGCGATACGACGCGAGCTGGGCACAAAATGGATGCTCGTGATAATATTGTTCCAGTGCGTGGTGGCATGGATAGCCGCGTTAATAGTCTATCTTATCGTGGGGGCGATAATATGAATGTGGCAACGGTTATAGTGTTATTTGTTGTTGCAGCATTGGTTTTTGTTGCGATCAGGGCTCTGCGCAAAGGCACATGCTCCTGCGGTGACACATGTACAAAAAAAAGTTGCAGCGGATGTTCCAACTGCAACTCTTGTCCGTTTAAACGCTAATATCAGCAAGGCAATCCCTGCATAAACAATCGGAATAATTCTCTTTAAGAAAAGCCCTTGTCTTATCGGTAAGATGAACCTTCACGCACCAACAGTCGGTTGAGTGCACACATTCAAATTCTTTTCCGCAACGAGGACATTTCTTTTTCATAACTATCTGATTATCAGCCGTTTAACAATGTTATTGATTTTTATAAGATACAAACCTTCCGGCAACCCGCTGATATTGATTTCGTTTTCCGTTGTGTTCAAAACCATATATCCGACTGCGTTGAAAATCTGGACGGATTCGATATATTCCGCATTGATATGAATAAAACCATGTGCCGGATTAGGATAAATAGTCACATCCGTGTCGCTATTCTCCGTCACCGCTTGGATATGAGCCACGTCATGAATCACTCCGACGGCGTCGAGGTCCATCCCGCCCGATGCGAAAGGCGTAGGCCACGGGTCGTTGACAATATGACCTTCTGAATCGTAGGTGCAGTATTGCGGATCGATGTTTCCCACCACATCGATTATGCGGACGTATGTGACGTGGTTTTTGTCGAGAAGAGGGTTGTCGTCCACCTCGTCGAGGTCGAACGGGGTGCCGTAGAAGGCACCGTATTTGCCTGCGAAATTATGAATCTGGCAAGGGTCGATGCATCCCGAGCCGCCGATTTGTGTGTCGTACTGCACGTATGTCACCGCCGGAAAACGGAAGAAATGCTTGCCGTCGGAGCTTACTTCCACGAAGGCAAGTTCAAGGAACCACATATCGGGGTTCTGAGCGTTGGCGAAGCCGTTCTCAAACACTGCGAAGTCGGGGCCTTCGCCGTTGCATATCGGCGATGCGAATGTCAGGGTGGCGATGCCGCCGTCACCGAGACATGCCACGCCGTATGTGCCGTCGGGTGAGCCTATGGCGTTCCCGGCAGGCCATCCCGTGCCGGCCAGACCCGCACTCGGGTTGGTGATGTTCATCGGCCCCGGCTCCACCACACAGCCGGTGGCCCACGCCACAAAGGCTGACGAGTCGGCATGCATGGCAGTAGTGCCGGGCTTGTCTTGCGCCGGAGCAAACTGCGCCCACAACGCCACCGGCACCATAACCGTCATTATCACCAAAAGACGACGCCTCATCTCACTATGACTTTCGTTGTCTTAGCGGCATTCTCGCCCCTCACGGTGACGAAATAAACGCCTGCCTTCAGGCCTCCAAGGTCAACGACCGACATTGTTGACATCAGCACGCTGCGGCCTGTCATGTCGTAAATCTCCACGTTGACAAGGCTCTCGGCATCGACATACAGCCGGTCGGTGGCAGGATTCGGATAAACCGTCATGTTCCACGTCTCTACTTCCGCGACAGCATAGTCCAAAGGAAGGACAGGAGCCACTTCTTTCTCATAGACATAAACCCAGTTGACCGGATCCACCATAGTACCACAATGTGTGTCGCCTATCTTCACATATTCACCATTGCTGACCAACGCCGCGTCGAAGTAATCCCATGTGGAATTGCCGTTGATAAGATACGTGAGCCATCCGGCTTCCACAAGACTCAAGTCGAGGACACCGTCGTTGAAATGAAGGTCGCTGAGCATACTTCCGTTAGCTTCATAGCTGAAGCGATAATCGGCAGCTGCGATGTCATCCATGACAGTTTTCATCGTAACTGATTCTGCATCAAAGCGATAGCCCCATGCCAAAGCAGTGTCAGGCTCAGCCCAGTTGACGATAAAAACGATTTCACTTTCACCATCGCCTATCCAGTAAAGGATGTCGGCAGGGTCGATTGTTGCGTCCTCTTGCGCTAAGAGGTTGGTCGTGAAGAGACCGAAGATTCCCAAAAGGAACGTTAAAGTAAGTTTTTTAACCATAACTTAAGATTTTTAAGGTTTAATAATAAATTTAATTACCTCAAAACCTCGTGGAAAAACGTTGGCACCTTAAATAAATAAGGGGGTTCCAGCTTTTATCCCGAAAGCTTTGTTTACGATGTATGGCAGGTCTTCTGACTCGCTCCTTTTAGCTTGTCGCCTTCCCGAAAGCGGTGATTTTCAGTGGCATAATGACAAGATTTAAGAGCACACAGCAGCGGGAACTGTCCCGGATTTCCACCGGATTCCCTATTAAGCCTCGCGGCACCATAAATCAGCTGCAAAGATACAAAAAAGTTCGGAATGTCGAGTTTGAAATTTTTTCACTTGGCAGGTTCAAACTTGACACTCAACGCTAACCGACTCCATTTTGCCACCAAGCGGCGGGTTCAACTTTTTCACCTTCACCTTGGCGGATGACACGGTGGGGAAAGACTCTCTGACGGCGTTTAGGATGCGTCGGGCGACGTTTTCGAGCAGATTGGACGATTTCATCATCTCACGCTTCACAACGGCGTACACCGCCTGATAATTGACAGTATCGTCAAGATTGTCAGTTTCTTCGGCCTTCGCGGTGTCAACCTCCATGCTCAGGTCAACATTGAACCACGTGCCAATCTTGCGCTCCTCGTCGAAGCACCCGTGATAGGCGTAAAACTCCATTTTTTCTATTGAAATCAATGACATAATATATTTATAAAAACTCTAAATTATTTTCCTCCTAATCTCACTACGGCTCTTGTTCACAGTATGCACACTCAACCCCAGGATATACCCTATTTCGGTATTGCTAAGGTCTGAGCATGAGAGGAGCAGCACCTTCGATTCGGTATCGTTAAAATCAGGATGATTTTTTTGAATGGTGACGTACATTTCAGGGTAAACACGCTCTATGGCTGTCTTTGCCGCCTCAAACATATTGTCTTTTTCATTGTTGATTTTATAAACCAACGGGCTCCATTCTTTCTTGAAGTCATCGGCACGCCCGTTTATTTTGTTGGCTTTGATTATAAGATGCAGTTGTCGGGACAGTTCTTTTTCGACAACCTCAAATTTCACCGAGTTTTGTAATTCGTCCTTTGTTTTGTCGAGTTCCTGTTTAATTAACTTGTTCTCTTTGAGGATATTCTTCTGACGCACCAGCGAAACTATCATCACTATCGAAACCAAAAGCAATATCAAACTGATTATCAATATAATACGTTGTCTGTTGATAATTTGTTTGTTCATGTTGTTTTGCAAAACCTCGTAGTCGTATCGGCGATTTATGCTGTAAATGTTTTTCTTTTCCGATTCCTTCAATACATCGTATTGAAGTTTTTCATGTATTTCATGGTATGCTAACGATTTTTTATAGTTACCTTGTTCTTTTGCAATGTAGTACAAATAAAAATAAACCGAAACTTTTGATGATGGTCTAACTTTTGTAATTTCTGACAAATCCAATGCCTTATGCATGTAATAATTTGCTGAATCATATTGATCATCATATAAATAGACAACACCCATATTTAAATCACAAAAAAAGATTTGAGAACTGTCTGTTTCTAATTCTCTTGATCGTAACAGACATTCAATAGCCTTCTTGTATTTTCCTTGGTTACGGTAAAAAATCGAATAATTATTTAAGATTTTGCTTTTTATATTTTTCGATTGTCCTTTATCTGCCAAAATAAGGCCTTTTTCAAGATATTTATTCGCCATGTCATAGTCATTTATAGCAATATATGAAATGGCAATTAAATTGTTAGCATAAGCTCTTTCATAATTGTTATTGCCGAAATTTGTATCAGATATGTTTGCTATCGTTATGGCTTCTGTGGGATTGTGTTCATCTAAAAGCATTTTTGCGATATTATATTGTGCGCGTGCTGTTGTGAGCGAATCGCCAGAGATGGTGCCGTATTGCTCAGCATCTTTAAATGATTTCATTGCAAAAATCTTGTCATCATTTTCTTTTTGGGCATACCCGCAGTAAAGCGCAGCCTTCGCAGCCCTCCAGAAATCCTCTCTCTTAACAAAAAATTCAGCTGCATCGGTCAGTTCTTGGGATATCTGTACAGTGTCAGCCCCCGTATAATCAGAACGTTCGCCATGCGGATGCTGATACAGCCTTTCAGCCTCCTGCAAAACCGCTTCAGCTTTCTCATACTCCTTTTCGTACGAATTGCATGCCGCCAACGCCAGCAAAACTACAATTCCAATATATTTCAATAGCCTTATCATATCAAATTAATTTTATGCAAAAATAGTGTTTTTCACGCAAAAAATTACGAAACAGAGGAAAAATTTCCGCCATTTCTGCTATATCTGCGAGAGATTAGTATTGTATAAAGAAAATAATAGTTTGTAAAACTAATTTTTCAACTACTTAAAAATCAATAATTTATATTTTTTTCTTTCAAAAAATGTTGTAGTCACAGAAATTTTGGTTGTAAAATTATTTCAACAATGTATTTTTAGAATAATTTTGTACAACATAAAATTCTTAAAATCGAACATTAATGTTTTATTAATTCAAATTATATGAAAAGAAAAGCTTTAGTATTATTGATGTCAAGCATTATATGCTTATTTACAAGTATGTCGGCGGCTATTGTTTATAATAATGTTCCTGCACAAATCGACACTACTGACATACCGCCAAATGAAACTCTTATTGAATTATATGGCAACTTTGATTATGGGGTTGGTCCAAATTCTGTCGAAGCATATTATGGCAAGAATTGTGTCTCCGTGTATTTCCATCAGAATTTCGGCTATGTTAACATCACATTAATGAGTGAAACAGGCAGCGTGGTTTACAACAACACTGTCAACACTGCCGTCCAGCAAACGTTTTACATCCCTCTTTCCGGCACATCAAGTGGCAACTACACCTTAATATTAGACAATGCCAACGGCTATGCCGAAGGAGAGTTTGTAAGATAACAATACCTTTAATTAACAATATTTACTAATAAATCAAATTTCAAAACTATGGTAAAAAAATCAAAAATCGTTGCCACAGTCGCAACATTGCTCATCGCGGCGGCAGGAGTGATCACAATCCAATCGTGCAAAAAAGAGCAGAACAATCTGCTCAACACACAGGCAATCATTCAGAAGAGCATCAGGCATCCTCAAAAAATAGAAGACATGGCTGCTTATCTCAAAGGTTTCGGAGAGAAGATGCTTAACTCTAAGGACAACGAAACTCTTACAATGGAGGAAGCTTCTTGGCATCTCACCGCCTACCAAAATTTCATGTATGGAGATGTCAACGACTATTATACAGATATTGTATATGATGAAAAAGAGTACACTGTTCCCGTGTCCAATGGCATGGTGACATTGTCAGATCTTGGGTTATTGTATAAGGCTACGGCAAAAGACATTGTCAAGTTTTATCAAGGCTCAATGCTGAATAACAAAAAAATCATGTATGTAATTTCAGAGATAGATGAATCGGGTAAAGTGATTGTCAACATGGCTCTCACAAGTTCCGAAAATTCGAAGTATTATTACTTTAATTTTGAAAGCGAATACGACTCCATCGTGTTTTGCGACTCGCTCTTCCCAAATCAGAATGGCTATCATTGGTTTAGCGAGGCTCCCACTATACTTGAGGAACAAATTCGGAACTTTGGGCCAGCATCCATGAGACCGAACGATTATGAAAGAAAGTATTATTCGTCATTTGAGATAAAGCTCTTTGACCATAATGACTATCCGGGAATGATATATTATTATGGTAACGGCATATATAACAGTTATTTGTCTCCCGAAGACATGTGTTTTTATCTTGACTCATATTTGGGCATTGTTGTTGAAAACAGGCCACAGAGCTATGATGTCGTGGAATGCAATGTAATCCCACATTGGGGTAATCCAGGGAAAGAAGGATTTCCCCAATATCATGAATTACGCATAAAGTACGGTAATCCAAGCATGTCCGGAAATCATCCGGTTTATGATTAGTGGCGACAAAACAGTTGTGTCACGGGGCGTGTCTTTATGATACAACTGTTGCATAATATCAGATAAGTTTAACACATTAAAATTTACAATCATGAAAAAGTCATTAACAATAATCGCGGTTTTGTTGTTGTCATTCACCGCGTCAGCGCAGCACACATACATTCACAACACCGAGGAGGGCGATTGCCGCCAGAGCTACAATTCGGTGGTAACATCGGACGGATGCATCATCATTGACGAGGATATTTTTGATGGTCCCACCGCTTCCATTGACGTGGGCATAAATTTCCTGAAAATCAACCCCCAAGATGGTTTTGTCGGCAATCTGTTTGTTGACGACATAATCCCCGATTTGCACAATATGCTGGCGAAAAATGTCAATGCGCCCGATGAGAATGTTTATTTGTATTTCTCAAACGACAACGGCACAAATTACCATAATGTGCTGACGTTCACGGACGCCATGGAGATGACTGGGAGGACGTGCGTGCCATTGCCAATAGAAGGCGACATGAAATGGCTGAGATACCATATGATGGATGACGGGGACTTCATCGCATCTTGGCATGACTCGACTGACGACACCTGCACCCGCAGATTTGCCAGATTCGGACTTGACAGCTCGCTGAAAACCTTGTCGGAGCCGATAGCTGTCACCGGAGAAATGCCCGTAAACAATCCATTCTTCGTAATTGAAGGCGAGCCTCTCAGAATAGGCTTCCTCTCTTATGACTACCATAAAACATCCTATGGATGGAGCAGCAACGGCGATTTATATGTCTATGTGCTTGACCAGAATCTGCAACTGGAACAAATCAAAACCATTCAGAAAATAGGGCCATACTTTTTAAATGTTTCCAACAATGTTTCTGTGACAAATTTGGATGACGGCTTTTTCGCCATAATGACCTGGCGCGATAATTTGGATGGCAACAGCAACAAATACCGCGTGATTGGCAAGTATGACAGGAATCTGAATTTTGTAAAATATCATCAAATACAAGTTCTGGCGGAAGCGGACTATCCGCAGCCCATAGCCTATGACGCGGACAACAACGCTCTTTATGCTATATGGTATGACACAAGTCAATATGGTTTATCGGGTTTCAAAACTCATTTAAGATGTATAGACGCCAGTAATATGACCATGATTTGGGAAAAGGAATGCATAAAAGGCATCGATGGCAATATCATAAACACCTTGAGAGTTATGGATGACAACACCGTTGCCTTGTCCGGCTTCATGTCATACAAGGGTTCGAGCAGTTTTTTTGACTCGTATGCTTTTGCCGTTTTTGTCGAAAATAGTGACGGTGTCGATGACAATGTGATGCCTGACAGTCCTTTCACCTGCCATCCCAACCCTGCGAAAGATGTCATCAGCATCAGCTTTGCAGAAAACATGGGCTGCAATTCAATAGCAATCTATTCGATAGACGGGCGTTTGGTAAAGTCGCAGAACTTTAACTCCGGCACTATCGACGTCTCAGGCCTCAGCTCAGGCGTTTACGTGATGAAGGTGAGGATGTCTGACGGCTCAGAGTTCACTGAGAGAATCATAAAGGAATAGTAATTAACGCCATTAAGGGCATTAATGCCATTAATGCCCTTGATGCCATTAACGCCCTTAATGCCATTAACGCCCTTAACGCCCTTGATGCCATTAACGCCCTTAATGCCCTTAACGCCGCTAAAAAGCTGCAGTTAAAAATTTTAAAATTATTGTCAAAGGAAATAACACAGAATATATAATAGGTGTCGAGTAACTGAAAAATTTTAAAATTACACAATTTAATAACGTTAAAAATTTTTAAATCATGAACAAGAAAAGAACATTTGCTGTATTAACATCTTTAATCATAGTGGCAATTGGAATCGTAACATTTAATGCCTGCAACAAGAAAAATGTTCTGCAAGAAATTGAAGTAAAAGAACTTGACGAAGAACATGACCAAAGCATTATTGAAAACATCCTCCTGTCAAATGATGCTGGTATTCCTTTTCCAACTGGAAGTAAGGCTTATGTAGAAAACAATGAATATTTACTAATACTGCCACAAGGGTATTATTGGGTTGTACAATCTGTTGAAAATCGCAGTTTAGTAGATGAAGCATCTGAGATATCATTTAGATGTATTTGTGAAGAAGGTGACAGCAACAAGTGTTATCCAGTATGTTTAAAAGAAACATATTTTTGTGCGATGGAAAACGGGTGCCATACTTGTCGCAGAGAAAATGTAACGGCGAATAATGGCACTCAAAGAGGAGCGGAAGTACAAGTTTTGGGGTTGATAAACCGCAATGCCGGAATAACAATCATCACAGATCAACCCATCCCTGAAGAAAACGACAAATTTGTTAAACTACCGATAAGTAATATGGATGTCATTCACGGCAATGCCTTTGAAGCTCTATTTCAATTGGAAGATGTTTTTGACTATTTTAACAATATTGTTACTGAATCTGAAAAAAGGAACGTTGAACTTAACACGTATACTTTCCTCAATATTTTTGGGAATTTAGTATTAGCTCCTTTGGCTGAGAATATGGATATTAGTATAAACAACACTGTAATATTGCCAAAATCAATACCGGCCGGATCGTCAGTCGAGACAAAGATTTCATGTAATTGCACTTCTGGAAATTCAGGATGTACGCTCGAACAAAAGTCATTCTGCGGTTTGAAATTATATTATTGTGATGTACAAGGTTGCACATCGTGTGTGATGAGTGGACCTGAGCAATAATGTTGTTTTGTCAAAACAATTTAATAAAACTAAAAATTAACTTATAGAACTTAATTACCATGAAAAAATTTACACTCTCATTGCACACATCAGCCAATGGATGATTAAATCGTAATATTATGCAAAATGCCAAAACAAAACTGCTATTATACTTGTTGTTAGGTATTACAATGAGCATTGAAGCGCAATACACTTTTGAACAAACTTTATCATTTGAAGACGGCGTTGTTCGTGAATGTAATGCTGTTGTTGAAACCAATGATAATGGTTTTGTTGTTAGTTGCATATCAATAAAAGAATATGGCGATAATGATGCCCTCATCGCCATATCGCCGGAAGGTGAAATAACAGCTACTCTAATACACCAGATTGATGGTAAAAATCTAAAGTATTGCGGCTTGTTCCGCCATCCGGATTATGACAATGATTTTTTGGCGATTGCTACTCTCATAAATGAATCATTGGTTCAAAACACATTTGCCTTTTTGCATATCGACGCAGAATTAAATATAATAAGCCAGAATATTTGTTTTTTAGGTGACGATTATTCACATTTGAACCTATACACTCAAGAGATGCCCAACATAATTCTTGAAACGGACAGTACAGTGGTTGTCGCCGCCCACTGTCAAAAGACTGAAGGCTACTGTTATCTTTTTGCCCGTATTCTCTATCGATGGACAAATGATTGGGTCTCAAAATTATTCGTGTGATATGGCCGATTTTATATATGATTTTTCGGCCAAAAGCAGAAACAAACATCGACATCTCAGGCCTCAACGCAGGCATTTATGTGATGAAAGTGAGAATGTCCGATGGCTCAGAGTTCACTGAGAGAATAGTAAAGGAATAGTAATTAACGCCCTTAATGGCATTAATGCCATTAATGCCATTAATGCCATTAAGGGCGTTAACGTCATGAAAGTGAGAATGGCCGACGGCTCAGAGTTCACTGAGAGAATAGTAAAAGAATAAACAATTATTTTAAAACTTCAACTCCTTTTTCAATTCTCTTCAGTGCCTCTTCTTTTCCGACGAGTGCCAGAATTTCATGGATATGCGGGCCCTTGCCGGCTCCCACGAGCATCAGGCGCAAGCCGTTCATCACGGGACCCATGCCGAGTTCGTTGCCTGTAATCCATTCGTTCAACACCTTTTCGATGTTCTCTGCGCTGAAATCGTCAATGTTTCTTATCACTTCCGATGCCTGGCGCATGAGGTCGGCGCTGTTCTCTTTCCAGCGTTTCTTAACCGTCACCTCATCGTAAGTGGTAGGCTCCTCAAAGAAGAAGAAGCTCTGGTCCCACATCTCCTTCACGAAGTTGACACGGTCTTTCACCAATGCCGCCACCTTTGTAACGTATTGAATATCAGCATCGATGTTTTTTTCAGACTTAAGCCATTCCTTATACTCAGCCCCAACTTCCTCGCTTGAGCGGCGCATCAGGTATTCATGGTTGAACCATTTAGCCTTCTCCACGTTGAATCGCGCTCCCGACTTGCTGCAGTGGTCGAACGAGAACGCCTGTATCAGCTCGTCCATGGAGAAAATCTCCTGTTCCGTGCCGGGGTTCCAGCCAAGCAATGCGAGCATGTTGATGAACGCCTCGGCGTAATATCCCGACTGCTTGTAACCCGATGAAATCTCGTGAGTCTCAGGGTTCTCCCATTGCATTGGAAACACTGGGAATCCGAGACGGTCACCGTCACGTTTGCTGAGTTTGCCGTTGCCGTCGGGCTTGAGCAGCAACGGAAGATGCGCGAACTCCGGCGATTCCCATCCAAATGCTTGATACAGAAGCACATGCAATGGCATTGACGGAAGCCATTCTTCGCCTCGGATGACATGCGAAATCTTCATCAGATGGTCGTCAACGATGTTTGCCAAATGATATGTCGGCATGCCGTCTGACTTAAACAGCACCTTGTCGTCCAAAGTGTTGGTATTCACCTTTATGTCTCCGCGGATGATGTCGTGCATCTCCACGATATGGTTTTCCGGCATCATGAAACGCACGGTGTAAGGTGTGCCGTCAGCGAGCAGCTCATCGACATCTTCTTTGGTCATTGTCAACGAGTTACGCAGCTCCTGACGTGTCTCGGCGTTATAGATAAACGTCTTTTTCTGTGCTTCGGCTTCTTTGCGGAGGTTGTCGAGCTCCTCAGCTGTGTCGAAAGCATAGTATGCATGGCCTTTCGCGATGAGCTCGTCGCTGTATTGCTTGTACAGATGCTTGCGGTTGCTTTGTTTATACGGGCCGTAGGGACCTCCCACGATGTCACTCTCATCGAACTTGATGCCACACCAGTCGAGAGACTTTATGATATAATCCTCGGCACCCGGCACGAAGCGCGTCTGGTCGGTGTCTTCAATGCGGAGCAGCATTTTCCCGCCGTTTTTCTTCGCGAAAAGATAGTTATACAAAGCGGTTCTCACGCCGCCGATATGCAGCGGACCCGTCGGGCTCGGGGCAAAACGTACACGTATTTCTTTCATCTGTTTAAAATTTTTGCAAAGATAGTGATTTTTAGAATACAGAAGTCAGAAGCAGGAAGCAAGAATTATTTTTGTTTTTAAAAACCTCAAAAAACTAAAGACTAAAGACTAACGACTAAAGACTTCTTCGTATCTCTACAAGTTTATTCTCATTTCAAACGCCAGTATAAATCTACACACTTCTTTTTTAATTTTTAAACATCCTCATTTTAACGAAAATTAGTATCTTTGCAAATTTATATGTATTATGGAGAAAAATGCGTTGATAGTAAAAATCGAGCACTTCATCAGGAAGTTCTACCTCAACCGCCTCATCCAAGGCGCGCTGATAGGGCTCATCTTGATGATAGCTTTGTTTTTGATTGTCAACGGAATAGAGTATTTCTCTTGGCTCCCGCAAAAAGGAAGGCTGATACTACTGCTGCTGTTAGTTCTTGGCACGGTTTTTGTCGCTATATTCTATTTTACCATACCGATAATCAACCTCATCCGCTTCCGGAAAAAAATGTCGGATAAACAAGCTGCCGTCATAATCGGAAAGTTCTTCCCTGAAATAAGCGACAAACTGCTGAATACCATCCAACTTTCAGAAAATCTATCGCAAAACATTGACAATCAACTGCTTATTGCGGCAATTGAACAGCGTATCGAGAATCTGAGACCCGTCAATTTCTCAGATGCAGTAAATCTAAAAGAGAATTATAAGTATCTGAAAATATTCGGATTAGCGTTTGTTATTTTAAGTATTACTTTAATATTTCTTCCCGACTTCTCCAAAAAACCTGTCGAGCGTATTTTCAACTATTCGCAGGAGTACGTGAAGCCTTTGCCGTTTGAGGTACAGCTTTCTGCCACCGAAATCGAGGTGTCGCAGGGCAAAGACGCCGAGTTCAGAATCCATGTCACCGGCGAACGGCTGCCCAATGCCTTCTATATCAGGGGCAACACAGGCGTGAGGATGATGAACCGACTGAGTACCAACGACTTCCGTTTCGTCTTTAAAAACGTCAACCAAAATGAGTCGTTCTTCGTCGAAGGCGGCGACTACCGCAGCCCGATGATAAATCTTACGGTGAGACCCAACCCTGCCATGCTCTATTACGAGGCAAAACTGACATTCCCGAAATATATCCATCGGAAAAACGAAAACCTCAGCGGCAAGACACGACTCATCGTCCCGCAAGGCACCGAGGTGGAATTTGTGTTTCACACTCGCTATGTTGACTCCGTCGCCATTGACACACAATCTGTTATGTCACGACAAGAGGGGTCTGACGAGTACATTTACAATCTGAAAGCCTTGCAGACTACGAGATTCAACGTCACCTTATATAATAGCTGGAACGCCTCCTCCCCCATCCCGTTCACCCTCGAGGTGATTCCCGACGCCTATCCCGACATCTCAGTGCAGAATTTCCACGAAGACTTCTCCAAGCAGACATATTATTCGGGACTTATCGCCGATGACTACGGCTTCACCAAGCTTTTGTACCATTTCGAGGTGGACGGCAAGCCGAACCAGTCGTTTGTGAGAGAGATTCCCGTTGATAAGAGAAATGTCCGCAATTCATTTTACTATAGCATTGATATTGATACACTTACGCTGTATCGTGGCGATGAGATAAAGGCTTATTTCGAAGTGTTTGACAACGACGGCATCAACGGACCGAAATCGAAACGCTCAGAGGTGTTTTATCTTGTGCTTCCAACTACCGAACAACTCGATTCCATAGCTGATAACACTGAGAATCAGATACTTAACAATCTGAACCAGCGTTCCGACGAGCTACAGAATCTACGTAAGGACATAGAAGACATGCTCCGTGACCTGATGTCGAAAAAAGAACTCGACTGGAGCGACAAAGAGAAGATGAAAGAGCTTCTCGAGAAGCAGAAAGAGGTTCAGCAGGAATGGGAGAAGATTCAGGAGGAACAGAAGGAACTGTCAGATTTCATTAAGGAAAACGAGCTTTCATCAGATGAGCTTGTCAGGAAACAGGAGGAGATAAACAAGCTCTTCAACGAGGTCATCCCCGATGAGATGAAGAAGCTCATGGAGGAAATCGAGCAGATGCTCAACGAGATGCCGCGCGAACGGATGCAGGAAATCATGAAAGACCTGAAGAAAAACAACGAGTCGCTGCAAAAAATGATGGACCGCAACCTCTCGCTTTTAGAGCAGCTGAAGGTGGAGAAAGACATGAACCGGCTCATGGACGAGATGCAGCGTCTCGCCGACGAGCTACTCGACAACACCGACTCTATTTCCGCACAAGACGCTGAGAATCAATTCAATAGGATGGAACAACAACTCGATTCCATCATTGAGAAAAACCAAGGGCTGAGCGACCCGTTCGACATCAACAAAGACGAAGAGGCTTTCGATGAGATTAAGCAAGACCTTGAGGATGCCGAAGATTCGGAAGACGGCGGAGAGCATGAGAGTGCAAAAAAACAGAAGCAGAAAGCCGGTAAGAAGATGAAGGAGATGGCTGAAAACATGAACTCCCTCATGATGGGAGGCAGCATGGACCAGCTCGCGGAAGACGCCGACATGGTGAGGATTCTGCTCGAAAACGTGGTGCGCTCGTCGCATGCAGAAGAAGAGCTTATGCTGAAAACCGGCGCGATGAAAAAAGACGACCCCACCGTATCGCAAAAAATCTCACGCCAGAAAGAGATTTCAGACAATTTCACTATGGTCGAGGACTCGTTACGCAAGATGGCAAACCGTCAGACAAGCGTTAAGAACTTCGTTTTCAACGAGTTACAGATAATAGACCAACAGACGGAATCAGCCATGCAGGACATTTTGGAGCTTAAATTCGGCAGCGCGGCACAAAAACAACAAAGGGCAATGATGTCGATGAACAACCTCGCCCTGATGCTCGCCGAGTCGCTCGAAGAAATGGATATGCAGATGGACGGCTCAAGCAGCGGCTCGTGCTCGAAACCGGGTAAATCGAAGGGCAAACAAGGCAAGCCCAAGAACATGAAAAACATGCAAGACCTTCAGAATCAATTAGGTGAGCAGCTAAAGAAGATGCAACAGCAGATGCAGCGACAGCAACAAGACGGCATGCCAATGCCTGAGATGAGCGAGGAGCTCGCGCGTATGGCCGCTCAACAAGAGCTTATCCGTGAAGGCATGCAACAGATTCTCAATGAGATGAAACAGAACGGCGTACTCGGCGACGACGGTATCAACCAGATTATAAAAGACATGGAGAAACTCGAAGAAGATATTGTGAATAAACGCATTACGAATCAGACCATCAAACGTAACAAAGACATAATGTCGCGCATGCTGAAGGCGGAAAATGCACAGCAGGAACGTGAGAAAGAGGAGAAACGCAAGTCGGATGAGTATAAAGGAACAGAAAAAACACATAATATCGACGAGCTGAGATATGAGGAGAGCATCAAGAAGCAACAGGACTTCTTGCGCATGAATCCTATTGAGTATCAGCCATTTTACAAACAGAAAATAAATGAATATTTCTTTAATAAAGAGCGTCATTTCGAGCGACCGTAGGGAGTCGAGAAATCTCATTCTATTAGTTTGAGATTTCTCCATTCCGCTCCGCTTCAGTCGAAATGACAAATTGAACGTAGATTATGATAAGATTTGAAAGCATTGACATTGAGATTCCTGCGTTGAACCAACGTCTTGCCAAGCAATGGATTGAAGAGTTTGCGGCATCATACGGCAAGAAAGTCGGCGAGCTGTATTACCTTTTTTGCAGCGACGACTATCTTTTGGAGTTCAACCAGAAGCGCATGAACCACGATTTCTACACCGACATAGTGACGTTTCCGCTGAACGACTGCAGCGAATATCTCTCAGGCGAGTTTTACATCAGCATTGACAGGATTAGAGACAATGCCGAGCAGTTGGGAAAGCCTTTTAAAGACGAGTTTCATCGTGTTTTGTCACACGGCGTGCTACATCTGATAGGCTTTAAGGACAAGACCGACGACGATGCCAAAATGATGCGCGAGCAGGAGGAAAGATGTCTTGCTATGCGTCGTGAAAGCTTTTAAAATATGGTAATAACAAAAAATGTTCCACGTGGAACACTGAAGATATGATATTTGAAAAATACGATGTGATAGTGGTCGGGGCAGGCCATGCTGGATGTGAGGCGGCGGCAGCGGCAGCCAACCTCGGCAACAAGACCTTGCTCATAACCATGAACATGAGCTTTATGGCTGCGATGTCGTGCAACCCCGCCGTCGGAGGCATCGCCAAAGGCCAGATAGTGCGGGAAATCGACGCTCTCGGCGGACAGATGGGCATCATAGCTGACAAAACGATGATACAGTTCAGGATGCTCAACAAGTCGAAAGGTCCCGCCGTGTGGAGCCCGCGGGTGCAAAGCGACAAAGCGGCATTCTCAGCAGAATGGAGGAAAACACTTGAAAACACACGAAATCTCGAGTTCTGGCAAGACCATGTCGATGGCTTGATAGTGGAAGGCAACCAAGTAAAAGGCGTCCACACCATGATGGGAGGCGACGTGTATTCCAAGACCGTCATCCTTACCAACGGCACCTTCCTCAACGGTAAGATTTTCATCGGCGAGAAGTCGTTTTCAGGCGGCAGGATCGGCGAGGCGGCAAGTCATGGAATCACTGAACAACTCGTGGAACTCGGCTTTGAATCCGACAGGATGAAGACCGGAACGCCGGTAAGAATCGATGGCAGAACAATAGACTTCAGCAGGCTGACGGAACAAAAAGGCGATGAGGAGATAACAGGGTTCTCGTTTATGAATGTGCAGAAACCCCGACATCAACGCTCATGCTATATAGCATACACCTCACAGAAAGTCCACGACATACTACGCACCGGATTCGACAAATCGCCGATGTTCACCGGCAGAATACAAGGCATAGGACCGCGTTACTGCCCGAGTATAGAAGACAAGATAGAGCGTTTTGCGGGCAAGGACTTCCACCAGCTCTTTGTGGAGCCTGAAGGAGTCACCACATGCGAGTATTATCTCAACGGATTCTCCTCGTCGTTGCCAGAAGACATTCAGTATCAGGCACTTAGAAATATAGAAGGTTTCGAGAACGCCAAGATTTTCCGTCCCGGCTACGCTATCGAATACGATTTCTTCCCGCCGGAACAGCTATATCATAGCTTAGAGACACGCAGGCTACACGGTTTGTTTTTCGCCGGACAAATCAACGGGACGACAGGCTATGAAGAGGCCGCCGCACAAGGGCTTATGGCCGGCATCAACGCGCACAGGCTCCTGCATGACGAGGAGCCCTTTGTTTTACGTCGTGACGAGGGCTATATAGGCGTTCTCATCGACGACCTCATCACCAAGAGCGTTGACGAGCCGTACCGCATGTTTACAAGTCGCGCCGAATACCGTATATTATTACGCCAAGACAACGCCGACGCGCGTCTGACCCCGATTGGATATAAACTCGGTCTCGCCACAGAAGAGCGTCACAGTCGTTTCTTAGACAAGGAACAACATGTGAATGATTTGGTTATGTTGTTGAAAGACAATAACATAAGTCCAGATGAGATAAACACCCTGTTGGTTGCCAAAGGCACACCGGAAATCACAGGTAAAACACGTCTCGCCCATATACTCACGCGCCCGCAGCTTAGTTTAGCTGAGATCATAAACCACGTGGGATGGCTTAAGTCACAGTATGATTTGAGCGACGAGACGACGCGGAGCGTCGTCGAGGAGGCGGAGATATTGGTGAAATATGAAGGATACATCGACAAGGAACGCGAGGTCGCCGACAAGCTGAAACGCCTCGAAGACGTGCGACTCAGTCCCGACTTCGACTATAACGCCTTGCACTCGCTGACAATAGAGGCGCGACAGAAACTGACGAAACACAAGCCTCAGACATTAGGCCAGGCGTCACGCATAAGCGGGGTTTCACCTGCTGACATCTCGGTATTGGCGGTGTTTTTGGGGAGATAAAATTCAATTGTTCCACGTGGAACATTTTTTGAAAACATCAATAAAACAAGGATATTATGAGTACTAAATGCCCGTTTTGCAAATCAGATGACACTAAGTCTTACCTCAAGCTGAAGGATTATTTCCTAACACAGGAAGACTTCGAGATTTTAGAGTGTGACAACTGCAAACTGCTGTTCACCTCTCCCCGACCGAATCAGTCTGAGATAGGAAAATATTACAAATCGGACGACTATCTGAGCCATAACGAGCACAAGAAAGGGTTCATTCCATGGGTATATAACCAAGTTAAAAAAGTCAACATCCGCAATAAATACAGTGTCGCTTGCGGCAACCGCACAAAACCGCATATCCTCGACTTCGGCTGTGGCGTCGGCGATTTCCTGCATTATGCACATCAAAAAGGATGCGAGATAACGGGCTGCGACCTTAGTGAGGACGCGCGTACATGCGCATCGGAAAAACTCGGCAAGACCGTCAACACTCCGGAAGAAATCTTCGCCCTCCCCTCCTCCACCTTCGACGTCATCACTATGTGGCATGTGCTTGAACACATCGACGACCTCAGGTATCAGACGGAACAAATGCACCGTCTCATGAAAGACTCCGGAACTCTCGTGATTGCCGTCCCAAACTACAGGTCGCTCGACGCGCAGCATTACAAAGACAAATGGGCGGCATACGACGTTCCCCGGCATCTCAACCATTTTCACAAAGAGTCGTTAGAAAACGTCTTGGCGGGATTCTTCGAGCTTGAGAATATTCATCCGATGAAATGGGACGCATTCTATATCTCGATGATGAGCGAGAGATTCATTTCCGACAAGAACACCTTCCTCAAAGGCATTCGTGTCGGCTGGAAGTCGAACCGCCACGCACGCAAAAGCGGAGAATATTCAAGCTTGATATATGTTTTTCGCAAAATTTGATTTTTGCCGTTTTTTAGCCATTTTAAGGCATTTTTGGTTTTCAATGAGGCGGACATCAAAAATTTTTTGAAAACGTCTTAGACAAAGGCAATTTTTGGAACGATTTTTGTTAAAAAACAGACCATGAGAAAGATTTACATCATATTAACAACAATAGCACTCATCGCAGTGACGGTTTTCGCATATCAGCGAAACGAGAAGAGAGAGGATGTCGAGATGCGAAGGTTCGCCGAGATTATCGCTGACGAGACTGACCTCGAGTTTGAAAAAGCGGCAGACAAATTCATCGACGACATCAAAAACGACTCGCTCATCAATCTATGGTGCAAAGAAGAGCTTCCAAGCGATGACAGCATCTTCGCATATATTAAGTCGCAATATTTCAATGATATTGACATTTTAAAACAGTATATTATAACATTTGTTTTATGCGACGGCGACACCTATCTCAACGTTAACGAGAGTCAGATAAAATGCCATGATATGTTTTCAGGCATCATCGAAGAAAACAGCCACACTCAAATCAGCGAAAATCTTGTACACATCGACGATGCCACCACCGACATATATTATTTGGTGACCATCAGCTTGCCGGAAAGTCATACGGCATTTATCGAGTTTTATAAAGAATTGGATTTCAAGGGTTTAGCAACAGAGCGTTTGAAAAATTTCTCGTTCGGCGTGTATAAAAACAATATTTTGGATTACAAATTCGGCAACTTCCTATACCCTAACAATTTCAATAATTTCATCTCGCAAGACGACGGTATCATAAAAGGAAAGAAATATAAACATTTAATTATCAATGATTTAGAAAACTCCAAAACAATTATTGTCACCATTGAGTGCGAACGCTGGCTGAGATTTGTCGCTCCTTTCTCAATAATTTTCTTCGTCCTGCTCCTCGCCTACTTGCTCTATGTATATTTCTTCAACAGCAGTAATAATCAGCGACTTAGCTTCCATAGCAAGATGCAAATCACCATCTTGCTGACATTGGCGTTCTCGTTTTTCATCGTCGGACTCGTTTCGTTCCTCTTCTTGGAAAACAATATCACGAAAAAGAATGAGATTACACAGTACAAGCAGGCTATCATAATACGTAACAGACTGGATTCCAACAATTTAACCGACAACGATTTTCTTAAAGATCTTGGGGAGACATTTTTGTGCGACATCAATATTTACGACGTTGACGGTAAGCTTATCAATACTACAATAAAGAATCCGGATTACTTCGATTATCTTTACATTGACGAGACTGCTTTTCAAAACATTGTGGAGGAAAACGCCGGTTATTTCATGCAGACCGAGTATTACGCCGATGACAGATGCTACTCGTATTACTTCCCGGTTCTTGACAAAAACAACGAGCTTGTCGCGATTCTGAATATCCCCTACTTCGATTCCAAGTCGGATTATGATGACAGAATATCGAATTTTATCTTAAATTATATCAATATTATTGTAGTATTGCTCGGCATTTCCTCAATAATCGTGATTTTAGTGACGCGAAAGACACTTAAACCGTTGAAAATCATTGAGAAACAGATGGGCAAAATAAGTTTGGAAGGCGGTAACGAGCAGATAGATTTCAAAGGAAGCGATGAAATCGGGGCGTTAGTCGAGCAATATAATAAGATGTGCAGACAGTTGGAGATAGCCGCCAATAAAATAGTTCGCAACGAGCGTGAGAGCGCATGGCGTGAGATGGCGCGCCAGGTGGCACACGAAATCAAGAACCCTCTTACTCCCATGCGCCTGAACATTGAATATTTGCAGATGCTGTGGGACAGAAAAGACCCGAAATTCGAAGAAAGCCTCAAGGAGACGCTCGACTCACTCCTGCAACAGATTGAGACATTGACGAAAATCGCGACAGCGTTCTCCGACTACGCCAAGATGCCTGAGAACACACCGACGAATTTCGATTTGTCGGAGCTTGTCAAAAACACCGTCAAGCTTTATGATACTCAGCAAAATATCTGTATCACAACGACTTACGACGAAAACGCCGATTGGAATATCTTTGCCGACAAAAACAATCTCGGTAGGGTTTTGGGCAATATCATCAAAAACGCGATTCAGGCCATCGGCAACCAAGACGGACGTATTGAGGTGACGCTCAACAGCTTGGAAGAAAAATATATCATCAAAATTTCGGACAACGGCTGTGGCGTCAAAGAAGAAGACAAGACAAAGGTGTTTTTCCCTAATTTCACAACAAAATCAAGCGGTATGGGAGTGGGATTGTCGGTGTCGCAGGACATCATACAGGGCATGGGAGGCAATATTTCTTTTGAAAGCGAAGAAAGAAAAGGCACAGTTTTTACGATCGACATACCAAAATTAAAAGAAAAACAATAAATTTGCAAAAATTTTGTTATATTTGGTGAAATGAGCAATAATCCGATTAAAGCCCTTGCGGGTCAGACAGTTATATACGGCATGGGAACCATAGTGCCTCGGTTGCTTAATTACCTTTTGGTGCCGTTGTATGTGCGAGTGTTCGCCGCCGGAGTCTATGGCCAGATCACAGATTTATATGCCTGGATAGCCTTCCTGCTCGCGTTGCTGACATACGGCATGGAAACCACGTTTTTCCGTTACACCCAGAAAGAAAATCCTGACAAGGTGTTCAACAATATCGTTTCGTGCATCATCATTACGACGGGAATCTTTTTGGTCTTGAACGGATTTTTCCATAAAGATTTCGCGCATCTCATTCAGTATGAACACAATACACAATATGTTCTGTTTCTTGGAATCATAGTGGCGTTGGATGCGCTGACAGCCGTTCCTTTCGCGAAGCTAAGAAAGAACAATCAGGCTAAGTTGTTCACTCTCATCAAGATAGCCAATGTGGTACTGAATATCGGGCTTAACCTGCTGTTTCTGCTCGTCATCCCGGAAACGGCTTTATCCATCTCAGATAAAATATTTGGTCCGCAGGCAGGCTTGCTCGTATGGGTCTTGATTTCCAATGTGTTATCAAGTTTCTTAAGTTTGCTGTTGCTTCTTCCGCAGTTTAAAGGCTTCCGTTTTGAGCTTGACAAGAGTCTTATCCGTCCCATGTTGGCGTACGCCATCCCGATATTGCTCATCAACTTAGTTGGGATGGTCAACGAGGTGGCCGACAAGATTCTGATAAAGTACCTCACCCCTGTCCCCGACTCGGAAACGCTTGTCTCGCTTGGCATGACGTCGGAGGAATATGCCCTTCAGCAGCTCGGCATTTACGGAGCTAACTATAAGCTCGCCGTGCTGATGACCATCTTCATCCAGATGTTCCGTTACGCCTCCGAGCCTTTCTTCTTTGGCAAGGCGAAAGACCGCAACGCACCTGAGCTTTACGCCAAGGTGATGACATATTTTGTAGCCTTCTGCCTTCTGATTTTCCTCGGCGTGATGCTGTATATCGACGTGCTGAAATATTTCGTCGGCAGAGGCGGAAGCGATTATCATGAAGGCTTGGTGATAGTTCCTATTGTGTTGATAGCCAATATGTTTTATGGTATTGTGTTTAATCTCTCTATATGGTTCAAACTCACTGACAAGACGTTCTCCGGCACGATAATTTCGATAATCGGGGCAACCGTCACTCTGCTCTGCCTGTTTGTCCTTGTGCCAAAGATCGGTTATGTCGGAGCCGCCATAGCGCATCTCGGCTGCTACACCGTGATGATGCTCGTGTCGTATTTCTGGGGTCAGAGGGTATTTCCGGTACCTTATCAAGTCGGGAGAATCGCCATTTATTTGATATTTGCCATAGGATTATATATTTTGAGCACATTATTTAGCGATTACAGTCTCGCAATGAGATTGACAATCAACACATTATTAATTTTGGTTTATCTTGGCACGGTTTTTGTTGCAGAACGTAAAAATCCTTTGAAGATATGATATTAAATATTTTAAACAAATCAGACAATGCGATGCCGGCATATGAGACTATGAACTCAGCCGGTATGGATTTGAGAGCGTATCTCCCTGACGGTGAATTAGTTATAAAACCTATGCATCGCGCTTTGGTGCCGACGGGCTTGTTCATGGAGATTCCGGAAGGCTATGAGGGACAGGTGAGGCCGCGCAGCGGATTAGCTATAAAAAGCGGCATCACGGTGCTGAACTCGCCCGGCACAATCGACGCTGACTATAGGGGAGAGGTGAAGGTGATTTTGATTAACCTCTCGGATTCTGATTTCGTCGTCAAGAGCGGAGATAGGATAGCACAGTTGGTGATTGCAAAATGTGAGCAGATGGAAGTCGTTGAGGTTCAGACTATTAGCGAAACCGAAAGAGGGGCCGGAGGGTTTGGACATACGGGGGTTTAGAGTGGAGAAATCCTTTTAGTTTAGAGTTGAGAGTTTAGAGTTGAGAGTTTAGAGTCAGTTTTTTAGTTAAGAGTAGAGAGTAAAGAGTAGAGTGGGGTGATGATTATTTATAATGAGATTTTGGAAAATTGTTTTTATGAGATATAAGTTTTTGATATTCAGTGTTTTGGTCGGGTGGGTGTGTGGTGTCTCCGCGCAAAGCGATATTGTGGAGGAGATGCCGGCTGACAGCGTCGTGATTCAGGATTTGGCGAAGAATGCAGAGTATTTCTCTAAAGGATTGGAGGAGAAATATAACGAGAACTACCTGACAGCGATAAGCGATTTCGAGCAGGCACTGTTGTTTTTCAAAGATGACGATGCCTCGATGTACGAGTTGTCGGGGCTTTACATGTTGGACGGCCAAATCAACAAGGCTCTTTTCATGATTCAACAGGCAGCAAAGCTTCAGCCCGACAACAAATGGTATCAGATAAGATTAGCGGATGTGTATCTCGAAAAGTCTGATTATCAGTCGTTTATAGATATCTACGACAAACTCTTGCAAGACGAGCCTGACAATTTGGACTATCTTGGAGCCTATATTGATGTGCTTCTCCGCATCGGACAATACGATCAGGTGATTGAAAAATTAGACATTGTGGAGCAACAACTTGGCAAAAACGAATATATCTTCCTTCAGAAAATTGAGATTTACAATCAGCAGGGCAAGAAAGACGAAGCCTTGGCGGAATTGGAGAGACTTGTGGAGTTCGCGCCCGACGACACCCATTACATAGCCATGCTCGCCGAAGCCTACCGTAAAATGAACCGCGACAAGGACGCATACAAACAATATCTGAAAATCAAGGATTTGGAGCCTGATAATAAGTATGTCAACGTGTCGCTGATGGATTATTACTTAAGCATAGGAGATACGGAAAAAGCGTATGCGGATTTCGTGGCGGCCATTAAAAACAAGAATTTGGATTACGACACCAAAGTCCAGCTGTACAATTATTTGCTGCAGGACAACAAATTCAATTTCAAGACGGCTAAGGAGCTGAATGAGAAGATGGAATCGGTCGCCAACGCCTTCATCGAGACACATCCCGACAAGCCGATAGGTTATTATATCATCGGCTCGACATACCAGGCAAAAGAAGATTATACAAAAGCCAAGGACAGCTATCTGTTATCCATTTCAAAAGGCGGCAACGACAACATGATTTACTATAACCTTTTGAACTGCTTCGACCAATTGAAATGTTATGACGAGCAGATAATTTATGCTGACAAGGCGTTGGAATTATATCCGACGATACCTGTTTTCTACGTTTTCAAAGGATTTGGACTTTACAATGTCAAAGATTATGAAAACTGCATCAAAACTTTCGAAAAAGCCAGGAAATTCGTGTCAGACAGTGATCTTTTGGTGATAATCGACTCGTTTATCGGCGATTCGTACCATAATCTTAAGAACAATGAGAAAGCATACGAGGCATACGACAGGATTTTGCGCTACAAGCCCGATGAGATTAGCGTCTTGAACAACTACGCCTACTATTTGTCGCTTGATGACAAAGACCTGGAGCGCGCCTTGCAGATGTCGGAAAAGACGATAAAAGCGGAGCCGAAGAACGCCACCTATCTTGACACATACGCTTGGATTTTGTACAAACTCGGGCGTTATCAGGAGGCGAAAAAATACATGGAGAAGGTGTTCAAACACGACAAAAACCCGCAAGGTGTCAACTACGAGCATCTCGGCGACATACTTTACAAGCTTGGCGACACCAAAAACGCCTTGAAAAACTGGAAGAAAGCCGAGAAGGCAGGGGGAGAGGTATCGCAATTTCTTGAGCAAAAAATAAAAGACGAGAGACTTTATGAGTAGAAGACTTCATATATTATTGATTGTCAGTCTGTTTGTCCTGACTTTCATCGCGTCAAGCTGTTCATCGAAGAAAGCGATGGTCAAGACGAGTTTGCGTGAGTTCACCGCCGGAAGGCTCATTGAGGAAGTGGAGAACAACAAATTCGACTACGGCCGTTTTCAGGCGAAAATAAATGTGAAGATAGAGACCAACGACAAGAATCTCAATGTGAAAGGACAGCTGAGGATGAAGAAAGACAGCATCATCTGGACGAGTTTCTCGCTTCCTTTGGGAGTGGAGATGGTAAGGGTGAAATTAGAGCCCGACTCGGTGTTTTTCCTCAACAGAAACGATAAAACATACCTCTGCGAAAGCATCGAGTCGTTTGACGACATCTCACCAATGATAACGACAATACAGATGTTGCAGTCGGTCTTGGTGGGCAACGACATCCGATTGCGCGAAAGCGACGATTATAAAGTTGAAATAGACAACGGGCAATATAACCTCATGATTTCCAAGTCGTTAAAGAAATCCATCAAACACAATGATGAAAATTGGAAGGTTATGATGAAAGACATTTGGATTGACCCGCAGCTTTTCAAAATCACGAAATATTACATCAAGGAATATAATGACAGCAAGCGCAAAATAGAGTTACAATATTCTGATTTTCAATTAGTAGGCGATAAATATTGTCCGACAAAGATATCGATTTACGTTCATGGCGACAAGTATCTGAAGGCAAAAATAAGCTATTCGAACATCAGTGTTGACGACAATATAGGGTTTAATTTCAGCATACCCCAAAAATACGAGAGACTCTACAAATGAGACGAAAGATTGCATATCACATTTTGCTCGCATTGATGTTTTTTAATGTCAATTTGATATGTAATGCCCAGAGTGTCAATGACTTGGAAAAACAAGTCAACAAATTGCAGAATGAGATTAAGACTTCGCAGAATTTATTGAAAAAGACCTCGAAAAACAAGGAGACGACGATTCGTGAGGTGGAGCTTTTGCAGGCGCAGATTAAGAAACGCGACGATTTAATCAAGACGTATGACAAGCAGATAGCATTGTTAAACAAAGAGACGAAAGGCTATCAGAAAGACATCAGCAACCTTCAGAACGAGCTTGAGAGGCATCGGAAAGAATATGCCGACCTCCTTGTGATTCATTATCGTAATCGAAACAGTATCAACAACTTACTGTTTATTTTCTCATCAGAAGACTTCAACCAGGCAGTGAGGAGGATACGATACATTCAGCAGTTCAACGACCTCTTGAAGGACAAGATGCAGAAGATTGACGAGACGAAAACAGAGATAAGGGAACGCATTGAGAAGAACGAGAGAGACAAAAAACGCATTGAGAATCTTAACAATACGCAAAAAAAGGAGCGTAACGAGCTGAATAAGGACAAACAATCGCTTAACGAGAAGGTAGCGAAACTGAAAAAAGAGGAGAAAAAAATCAAGAAAGACATTGCGCAGAAGGAGAAAGAGACGAAGGATTTACAGGCTAAGATAAAGAAAATCATTGAGGAAGAGCTTGCGCGGCGCAGGGCTGACGCCACTATTGACACCGAACTCGCGGCTAATTTCGAGAGCAACAAAGGCAAGCTCCCGTGGCCGGTGGCAAGTGGGGTGGTGACCAAGAAATACGGCAAGAGTGCGCATCCGACGCAGTCGAAAGTCACGGTGATGAACAACGGCATCGACATCACGACGGAGCAAGGTGCCAATGCCCTTTGTGTGTTTGACGGGCAGGTCTCGACGGTTTTCAACACCGGCTCGACCAATGTCGTAATGGTGCGCCACGGGACATATTTCACGCTTTACGCCAATTTGGACAAGGTGTATGTGAAGTCGGGCGACAAGGTGAAGACAGGGGAGAAGATAGGGTTGGTGCATACGGGAGCCACCGACAATGTGACAATATTGCATTTTGAAGTGTGGAACGACAAAAATAACACTAATCCGGAGGGATGGCTGAGGTGAGAGTTGAGAGTTGAGAGTGGAGAGTGGAGAGTCAGTTAATAAGTTTATTAGTTTAGAGATATGAACGGGAGAAGAAAGATTTTATGTTTTATGTTGGTTATCATGATGTTAGCGTTTGTTTTCGCATCGTGTTCGAGGGCATACGAGCCACCGAATTATCCTAAGAGGAACAATAAATGCGATTGTTCAAGGTGGTAGTGGCATATAGGTTTTCAATGACACATTAAAAAAACAGCTCAAGAGAGCTGTTTTTTTTGTCGGGATGACAAGATTCGAACTTGCGGCCTCTTCGTCCCGAACGAAGCGCGCTACCGGGCTGCGCTACATCCCGAACCCGAATTTTCGGACTGCAAAAATACAAAAAAATCTATAATTGGCAATTAATTTTTTAAAATTTTATTTTTTGAAAATAATTTGCTAATTTTTCCGGACAGTGAGATGGATATCCATTTGACTCCTAAACATACAACAACCATTTCCAAATAGGAACAACGTCTATGATGAGTTCATTAGTCGTTATTATTTCCTCATGATCTCGAGTAACGATGACTGCCCTTTGCAATGGGAATGCTTTATTGAGAGATACAAGCGCAGAGATTTCGCGATTACGTGTTTCAGTATCATTCATATCAAATGACGCTTGTACTGCAAGCCCCACCTCCGGAACATAGAAATCAACCTCAATGTTACGGCTGTAATAGAATAAACGTGGCTCATCAGTGTTACTGTACTTTTTCATCAAATGAATGGCACACAGGTTTTCCAATAATTTTGTTTCACCATTGAAAAGGAAGTTGTTTAGCAAAGAATTATCTGTGTAGTAACGCTTCTTGATGGTTTCTTGGTCGGTTATTGGCGAAACGAAATTTGGCAGAGAGAAGGTCAAATAACTCTCCTCAAAATATTCCAAGTAGTCCTTTACAGTCGTGAGGCCTATCTTTTCGCCAGTTGATTTTATAATATTTTGAAATCTCGAAAGGGCAGTAGGCTGCATCACGCTCTCTGCCATCTTTTTAGCCAGCAAACGTATTGAACGAGTGTTTCTGATGCCATGACGCGCCACTATGTCACCCATCAATATCCTTTGGTATAGGCTGTTTGTCCACTCTCGCTTATCAACCAAGTCAAAAGATTCAGCAAAGCCGCCATTATAAAAGTATTCATTCATTCTCCGGGCTATTTCGTGCAGTTTGGTAGCATCGTATTGCCAATTTTTTCCCAACTTTACTTTGCGATAAGTGAGATATTCCGAAAAGGAGAATGGCCATATCTCACGGATAATGAAGCGGCCACCTAAAGTTGTTGCAATCTCGCTGCTCAACATTTTTGCGTTACTGCCTGTCACCATCACCCGATATCGCTGATCGGAAAGACGGCGCACAAACTGTTCCCAACCATCTATAACCTGTACCTCATCAAGGTATATCAATGGTTTATGGTCACCAAACATTTCAGCGTAACAATCAAGAATCAGTCCAAGTTCTGAAGCCGGCATATATCGAATGCGCTCATCCTCAAAGTTAATATAAAGACAATCTTTTAAAGTTATTTGCCCTTCGGCAATGCGCTGCTGCATGTCCTGAATCATCAGACACGATTTTCCAGCTCTTCGTATTCCCACCAATACATAATTCATTCTGTTTTCAAAAAAATGCGGACGTCGGACAAGCCGTCTTTCACGTACTTCTTGGTGACGCTCAATAATAATTCTTTTAATGACCTGCTTATCCATATTTCAGCATTATTTTAACTTATACATTTATATTTTATTGAAATATTTTATCCCATATAGTAAAATATTGCTGCAAAAATACAAAATTTTTCAATACCTAACATATTTTTTAAAAATCTCTCGCAAATTACGCAGAAAACGCAGAAATTGTTCTTTCATTGTTGCTTTCCCATGGATGTAGTTCGCTGACGCTCACTGATTTCGCAGAGAGAGTTATCGTCATTTCTCCATTACGATTTATTTTATTTCACGTCGGTTGAAATGATGAAGACGGAGTTCAATCTTTCTTTCCCAGACGAGGAGCAGCGACATCACCCAGCGTGAGAGTAGCATCCACAGGAAGTTGCCTCCAATAGCCGTAAACAGCAGCAAATCCTCAAGATTACTGTGCGACACTCCGATGTGATGGTTCAGAAGGTCGTTTTCCTCTTTCGTTGTAGAGCCGTGTTCTGTCTCGTCTATCATCACGGCGGCGCCATAGGCGAGACCGAGGGTGTTTGCCACGAGCCACAGAAAAGCCGTCCGAGGCGGCAGTCCGAAGAACGACATCACAGGCTTAAGGAAATCAGCGATACGCTCGATGATGCCGTATTCATTCAAGACACGCTGCAACACTGTCAGCAGATAAACCAAGACCACCATCAGGCCGACGGTTTTTAGTGTGCGCCAAGCCCAGCTTTTCAGCATCTCGACGAAAGTGAGATTTTCGGATGTCACGGTGTCAGAAACGCTGTTCTCAAACTGTCCGGGCATGATTTTGTTCAAGACAAACGCCAGAAAGAAAGCCGACAACGTCCTGATAATCACTATTCTGACGGCTGAGGAGCCTGTTTTTGCCTGAACTGTCGTCTCCACGATCATGTTATGCGAGCACAGCACCATGACCGCCAATATCGTGACGGCGCGCATATCGAGATTCAGCGACGACATCACGGCCATAGCGGTATAGCAGTTCACGAAATAGCCTGAGACGTAGGCGAGAGCCGCCTCGCCGGGCAGTCCGAAGCTTGAGAAGACAGGTGTAAGCCAGCGTGAGACAATCTCTATCACGCCGAGATATTGCAGCAGCATGATTAGAAACGACACGCCCACCATGATTTTTGTGAGCCACCAAATAGTTTTCAGCGCGCTTGGAGTGGCCGAACGTATGCAGGAACTGATTCTACTCATCGATAGTCATCTCTTCAATAAGACGCCGGCAGCCCGCGTATTTGTCGATTAGGAACAGCACATAGCGTATGTCAACGCTGATATTCTTGCAAATCGACGGGTCGTAAACGAGGTCGCTCATCGTGCCTTCCCAGGTGCGGTCGAAGTTAAGTCCGAGCAGCTCGCCCTCGGCGTTAAGGATAGGGCTGCCGCTATTACCGCCCGTGGTGTGGTTGCCCGCGATGAAAGCCACATGCATGGAGCCGTCCTTATCGGCATAGCGACCGAAGTCCTTCGCCTCATAAAGCTCACGTAATCTGTCGGTTACGACATAATCGTAGATGTCGGGGTTTTCTTTCTGCATGATGCCGTCGAGGGTGGTGTAGTGACGGTATGTGACAGCGTCTTTAGGCTTAAAACCGCCCACCTTGCCGTAAGTCACACGCAGGGTGAAGTTAGCGTCAGGATAGAGGTTGCGCTCAGGATAAACCTCAGGAATCATCTTCATCTGGCCTTCCATATAGACACGGCGCAAGTTGTTGATTTTCTTGTTGCATTCAATGGTTTTATCTTTGACATTCTCATTGTAGAAGTCAAGCATGCTGTTATATGCGACGAGAGCCGGGTCTTTCGCGAGTTTCTTGGCTTTCCCGGGTTTGAAGTCATCCAGCAAAGCGTTGACTTTATCCTCCGAGGTGAAAATCGATTTTCCGAAGAGATAACCGACATAAGCCTTCACGTCGCCTTTATATTTACTGTCTATTTCGTTAAGAATCCCCGGACGGAAATCCTCAGGCTGGTTAGCGCGGTAAGCCTCAAACATAGCGACAGCAACTTCCTCATCGATAGGCTGGTAATAATCCTTGAAAAACGATGCTGTCGTACCTCTTAAATTATTGATAATCTTGTCAATATCCTCTTGAGGAGTATCTTTGTCCACCGTTGAGAGCTTGTTGAAATTAGCCGCGAACTTAATCAGCTCGACAGAGAGACCGGCTTCGTTAAGGTAAGTCGAGGCCATGCGATATTTCTCATATTCCTCATAGACAGGGGTGAAATCGCGGAGGGCGTGCATATATTTCATTCGTCTGCGTTCCTGCATACACCAGTCGTTGTAAGCCGCCTCAAACGCTTGTTTTTTCTCTATCCCCTTGAAATTACGGATGCCTTCGATGACGCCCATCCATTTCTTCCAGCCGTTGCCGAGTCCGGCATGTTTCGAGGCATATTGGATACGCACTTTCGCGTCTTTTTCTTGATATTTGTTATAGATGTCAAGAATTTGGGTACGGAGGTCAACCACGACAGGATAAATCACGTTAGCTTCTTGATTCACAGCCACTGACGGCAGATATTCGTTAGTGCGGGCAGGGTAGCCGAACACGAAGGTGAAGTCGCCTTCCTCGACACCTTTCAAGGAGATAGTGAAGTGATAATCAGGGTTATACGGCACATTATCCTCGTTATATTCCGCCGGTTTGCCGTCCTTATCGACATAAATTCTGAAGACAGAGAAATCACCGGTATGACGCGGCCAGACCCAGTTGTCGGTGTCGCCGCCGAACTTGCCTATATTTGAAGGCGGAGCACCCACCATACGGGTGTCTCTGAATATCTCATTATAAATCAGGAAATATTGGTTTCCCTGATAGAACGACTCGACGGTCACCGCGTATTCTGTGTCGTTTTCCACCGATTTGACAATATTGTCAATATTTTCCTTGATGACTTTTTCGCGTTCCTCATCAGTCGTCGCATCAGTGACACCCGCGAGGACTTTATCTGTGACATCGACCATGTTTCTCATCATTTTTGCAGTGAGTCCGGGGCATGGAAGCTCCTCGTCTTGTGTCATTGCCCAGAAGCCCTCGGTCAGGTAGTCGTGCTCGACAGTTGAATGCCGTTGGATCCAGCCATAGCCGCAATGATGGTTAGTGAGCAGCAGACCCTGTTCGCTGACGAGCTCGCCTGTGCAGCCGCCGCCGAATAGCACCACGGCGTCTTTCATGCTGCTGTGGTTGATGGAATAGATGTCGTCGGCAGTGATTTTCATGCCCATAGCCTGCATCTCGGCCTCGTTACGCTGAAGCAGCGCAGGAATCCACATACCTTCGTCGGCGCGGATGACGCTCGACATGACGAAGATGATAGCGAAAGTTAATGACAGTTTTTTCATTTTATTTGATGTTGTTTAAAATTTTATCTTTTTTACGGCTGCCATGCTATGACAGCCCTTCTTATTTCTCAATCATGATGATATGATTCTCCTTTTAATATCGTGAAGGCGCGGTACAGCTGCTCGGTGAAGACGAGGCGCACCATCTGATGCGAGAACGTCATCGTGGAGAGGGATATTTTCGCGTTGGCGCGGTCGTAAACCTCCTGAGAGAAGCCGTAAGGGCCTCCAATTATGAAAACCATGCGCTTGCAAGCCGTATTCATCTGACGCTCAAGCCATTGCGAGAAGCCGCGCGACGAGAAAGTCTTGCCGTTTTCATCTAAAAGGATGATGTCATCGCCAGGCATGAGCTGCGAGAGAATGAGGTCGCCCTCAAGTTTCTTTTGTTGCGCCTCCGACAGAGTCTTTCGGTTCCTGATGTCGGGAATGACCTTCATCTCGAATTGAGTGTAATGCTCCAAGCGACTGATATACTTGGAGATACCAGTCTCAAGATAAGCCTCGTCGGTTTTTCCTATCACGAGCAGCATGATTTTCATGTGGCAAAGATAGTAAATTTTTCAATTGCCTGCACACGCAGCCGTCACCACGCTGATTTTTATTTCTTCCACTTGCATCAAAGCCTTTCCCGCCGACATCAGGGTAGCTCCGGTAGTAAGCACGTCATCGACAAGAAGCACATGTTTTCCGGCAAGTTTCCCGGCATTTTCAAGAATAAAAATGTCTTTCACGTTATCCCATCTCTCCTCACGCGATTTTTTCGTCTGCGTGGCGGTGAAAACGCTTCTCACGAGACAATGCTCAGCGATGGGAATACCCGTGATTTCCTTGATTCCCTCAGCGATGACATGGCTTTGGTTGTAGCCTCTCAACTTTTCCTTCTTAGGATGCAGCGGGATTGGGATGATAAAGTCAATACCCTGAAAATCAGGAGCTTTAAGAAGACTTTTCCCAATTTCTTGACCGAGAAAAACCCCGTTTTCACGACAGTGATGATATTTCAGTCCATGGATGAGATGCTGCACTTTGCCGCTTTTGCTGAAGAAAAACTCCGCTGAGACAGCGTTGAACGGCATCTGGCCGAAGAAATTTTGCGCCAAGGGGTTGTTTGGGTTCATCTCATAATGCGTTTTAGGCATGAGGAAGCGGCAGGTGGTACAAACGATTTCTTCGCCTTCGAGAAGAAGGTTCCCACAGGCGGCGCAAGTGCGGGGAAACAGCAGATTTACAAGACATTTAAAAAGTTTCATGGTTTTCGGATTTAGCTGTTAATTCTCACTCTATGGAATCGGCTGCCCGCCTGATTCTGTCGGCCAAATCCACAAGTGCGCCTTTCAGCTGATAACGTTCCTCAACTGAAAATTCAATAGGTTTTTTATTTCCATCCACTCCGTCGAGTTTATGATAAAGCCATGAGCCGGATTTACCGAAATAGCGGTTTGCGAGGTCACGCCAAGAGATTGACACAAGCAAATCCTCAAGTTGTTTTTTCATTGTCGCCTGTTGCGATTCTTTTAATACCATTGTTGCCATAATATTTTGTCTTGAATTAATCTTCGCCTTCTATTAGGTCTGTAAATAACTTTTCCTATAGTTTTTGGTAGTCTGTATCAAATCGAACTCTTTTTCCGTGAGTTCCAACGTCATCATTTTTTTATTCATAAAAATCAGTTTGATTCGATTGCAAAAATAATACAAATATTTGTACTAATCGAAAAATTCATTAAATTTTTTGAATTACAGTTTCAAAAAACAGAGTTTTTGGATTGACAGTGCAAAAATACACAAATTTTCCTTATAATATGAATTATTTTTCATAATTTTGTCAACAAAATTAGAAGAAAAAAATATGGAGAAAAGGATTGGGTCGGTCATCATCGCGATTGGTGACAGGGAGCAGGCGCCGCATGTGAACGGCATAATTTCGAGGCATTCAGAGATAGTGATAGGGCGTTTAGGGCTGCCCCGTCACGACGGGATGAACATCATTTCGTTGGTTGTGGAAGGCACCACCGATGAGATCGGGGCGTTGACGGGACAGCTCGGCAATTTGGAAGGAGTGGAGGTGAAGTCGGCATTGCTGAAAGACCTGAAACCCGGCTTGAAGAGGTGACCGCCGAGGCGATGCACCACACTTAGCGAGCCTATTACCAGATGGCACATGTTTTCAGAAGGAAAATCGAGACCACTGCGGAGATTGACGTCTGTGTTTTTTCCATATTTTCTTTCCGCACGAAGGAAGTCGCCGACCTCTTCAGCCTGTGCGAGAACATCTATTGCTTTGTTTCACATTTCTTAGTTGCATTTATAGTTTTCTTCATTACGCATATTTCAATTTGTTTCCAACTATTCCTTAATCCATTTCCCACTTTCCGCGAGGGTCGTTGAACCTGCCGAAGTACCAACCATCACCTTCCAAACATAAACTCCCTCAGCCCAATCTCCAGCCTCAATCGCCGTCACGTTCTCCGTGAGGGTTTGACTGTGAACGAGCCTGCCGTTCATGTCATACACCTCCACGCGGGCGTTCTGCAAGACCGTGCGGATATTAAGCACATTCTTCCCCGGATTGGGATAAGCCAGCGCCACGGCAAAGCCGGCATCATGGGCTTCCTCTATGCCGTCAAAAGCTTCCTTGGGAACCCTAAAGATAGCACCCGTCGTGCCGGTCATATTTGACTTTGCGACTTGACATTTGACAAAGATATCGCCATTGGAGCTAAGGCGCAAACCACCAAAATACATCAGTTCTGTGCCGTCTTCCTTATAGTAAATCTCTTGAAGTTTGTTCAGGTCTTCATCCAAATGGACAATGTAAAGACTTTTGGAAAAGAACCATTTGTCCATTCCACTGGCCATATAAACATCGCCATTTTCTGCAAAGTCAATAGAATTGGGCTTGCCTGGTGTACAAGGGATTTCGGAAGTGATACCCCAAATGTAGGCCAATTGCTCAAAGTTTTCGGCATCAAACATGCTCATCAAGACATCTTGGTTGTGTACAACAAGCGGATTCCCGTATGGGTCATTAGGGTCAGGTATAACCTCAACCTCCATATTGATAGTATAAGTCCTGCCGTTGTATGGATTCATGCGAAAACAAGCCTGCCAACCGCATTGCAAAGGATAAGACAATTGGTCGATATTCTCTTTGACGGCTACGGTATTGAGGTCGCCATCCAAGGTATAGCAATTGTAAATAGTACTTTTCCCGCCATTTCCCGCCAAAACAATTCGGCATCCCATCATGTCGGGTGTCGGGAACATATAGCAGCCGCTTGAAGAAGGCACAGGGTCATCAAGAAGCCTTTCGGTCAGCAACTCACCGTTTCCGTCAAACTTCAATATCCTTAATCCATGATGGCCGCTTGTCCATAGGGTATCGACATAATAGGAGTAATAATAATTGCCCAAAGCATCCTCAACCCATTGTTCACCTCCGGCAAGGAATCTGTAGAAATCATAGCCTACCCAATTGAAATCCATAGTATCCACGGACAAATCTTCATGGACGGTCATTTTTTGAAGATGAATTGTGTCGTTAGAATACTTCGTAACGAAAAGGCCGACCGACCCATCACCGAAACGCGCCAAATGTCTCAAACTATTATTGTCCTGAATGCTCGGAAGAACAACCATATTGATAAGTTCTCCGTTTTCATCCACTTTGTAAATGGCGACATACGCCGCTTCGTCGGCTCCAAGGACAAGCAAATCGTTCTCATTCATGAAAATGAGGTCATCGATATAATGACGTTCAAAGAATCTTCGGGGTTCCTGCGCATGCATCGTCGCCCCTCCCGCCGTCAGCAGGAGCGCAAGCAGGGTGTAAAGTCTGACATTTTTCATTTTTACTGCGGTTTAAATTGTTTCGGAGGCAAAATTACTCAAAATCCATCAAATTCAATCAAAAAACTTGACTTACAGGTCATTTTGCTTGATGCTGCAGGTGGTGCCGACTCATACACCGTCCCCAAATTCACACTGCGTTCGTCGTTCAAGATCGGGTTGATGTTATTGCGGTAAAGGATGCCCGAGGAACTTGTCTCCCACGCCGTTTGCCCAAAGAAACTCATCGAAATTACACATTTTCACTGAATTACAAAACAAAAACTGCATTTTCCTATAAAATTTAGGCATAAAAAACTGCGTTTTCCGATAAAATTCTGGCTTAAAGTACTGCGTTTTCCGATGGATGCGAAAATATCGGCGAATTTTCTATCCATTTGATGAAATAATTCCCTGTTTGGAAAAAATAGTTGTATCTTTGCCGTATGAAAATAAAATGCGTAATATGGTCGCTGTTTTTCGTTGCTTGCTTCGCGTGTTGCGAGAAACATGAGGCCGTGCGTTGGCACGATGGCTTCCAACAAGCCCAAGCGCAATACGACAGCGGCTTTGTCATGCTTCAGCAGGACAGCCTCTTGCTGGCGTTCCCGCATTTCATCCGAGTGGCCGAAAAATTGGAGGTCTTGCCCGACGACATGACTGACGAGGAAATACTGCTCGTCTCGCGGGCTTATTACCAGATGGCGCATGTTTTCAGAAGGAAAATCGAGACCAATGCGGAGATTGACGCGCTGCGTTGGGCGTTAAGCTATCAAAGGTTGATCAACGACACCGTTTGGATGGCATGGACAGGCCGGCAGCTGGCGGATGCTTTCGAAAGCGTCAAGGAAAACGATTCCGCAAGGTTTTATTTAAACAAGGTGATGCCCTGTTTAGACACGCTTTCCGACGACGTTTGGGATTACATTGGTGCCCGACATTTGTTGGCTGATTTGTATTTCGACGACCAGCAACTCGACTCCTGTCTGCTGGTGAAGCGCGAAGTCATCGCCTTCAAGACACGGCGCGGCATGGACACCAAAAACGATTCGGTCAGCATGGGGATGAACCTGTTCTTTTCGGGAAACCACGCCGAGGCGAAGCCGTATCTGCGGAAGGCTATGGAAGCGGAGATGGGCGAGGTGGAGCGGGGTGCCATCATGTCGCTTTTGGCACAAGTGTATGAAGAGGAACAAAACGCTGATAGTCTGGCGTTTTGCCAGGGTTTCCACACCTCCTACGTGCAAGCCGAATCAGAGCGCGTGAGCGACGGGATGTTGGCCGTGAAGCAATACGAAAACTACAAAGCGGAACGCGATGCGAGGCTGCAAGGTTTGCGCGAGCAGAAACAAGCCCAAGTCGCGCAACGGAAGCGTCTCGTTTTTGGCGTGCTGGCCGTATTGGTGGCGTTGCTTGTCGCGGCCTATCTGCTCGCTGTGCGCAAGCGGCATCGCAATGTTTTGAAGGACAAGGACTTTGAGGCGTTGGGGCTGAAGGTCATGGCCATATACGGCGACCGGCTTAGCAACAAGATGGAGCGCATCGTGAAGGTGTTCGACGAGGCTTATCCCGATGCCTTGACGAAACTGAAGGCCGTCCATCCTGACCTGAACGCGACCGAACTCGACGTCAGTGTGCTTTCCATGTTTTCCTTCCGCACGAAGGAAGTCGCCGACCTCCTCGGCTTGCGCGAAAACACCGTCTCGAAATACCGCTCCAACATCAAGAAAAAGACGCAATCCGATTCGTTTGAGGCACTTTGGAAACCATTTCTCGGCTGATTTTCATGGATTTCCCCCAACTTTTTAGTGGAAAAATTTTTCGTAACCCGTTGAAATTCAATGCCAAGTTCAAGGAAAATAGTGGATTGGCAGGTGGAAATGGGTTTTCTTGAGGTTTTTTGCTATAATTTTGTACCCGAAACTCAAATCAAAGCACTATGAACACAAAACTCAAACTTACAGCCGCCTTCGCCCTCGCACTGTTATTCGGGGGAAAGGCCTTCGGGCAGGAGTGGGAATATGCCATTCCTTATCAAATGTCGGATTCTGTTATGATTCGCCAGTATTGTGCTTATGAGATATCCGATGGACGTATCATTGTTAGCGCCTCGTTTCTTTACAACGATGGCACGAACAAAGGTTTTTATCCACCACACAACGCATTGATAGCTTTGTCGCCCAATGGCGATGAACTGGCGAAAACCGGCTATTTCAGACCTGGATATTGGGGGTCGTCCTATAATCCATACGTTTTTGAAAACGAGAATGGCGAAGTCTTTGCACT
>FLNX01002727.1_pt1 | contig 40136 bp, 28 predicted proteins | sample 1140341 | NCBI WGS metagenome assembly FLNX01 (sample SAMEA3878208, study PRJEB12797) | bioreactor metagenome | biome: Moose rumen | place: Sweden | collected 2011-10 | reverse complement strand
GACGTCACCGTCAACCGCGCCGCCCTCCAGGAAATGACCAAGTAGGCAGCCCCAGAGGCCAATAGCCTCATAGGCCTCATAGGCCCCATAAGCCCCATAAGCCCCAAGTCCTCCCCCTAAACAGGGGGAGTTAGAGGGGGTCTTGAGGAGGTCCAGAGGGGGTCTTGAGGGGGTCCAATTTCGCTCTTTGACATACTGAAACACAATCCAGGGAAGAAACGCACCAAATTATTTGGTCGTTTCGCGAAAACCTATTATCTTTGCACAGTCAAACGAACATTCAATGACAGCACGCAGAGAAAAGTCAAAGCCCCAGCAGCCCCAGCTCAACAGTCAGCTGGTGGCAGCGAACCGGCAGCCAACCAAGAAAGAAGGCCGTTGGAAAGAGAAGTTAGGCAATTATTTGTTAGACGTATCCAAATATGTTCTTACAGGTGTAGTGATAACCTCCCTATTTAAGAATATTTCGGATTATGTCTTGATATATTTGCTTGGCATGATTACTGTCATCATAACGCTTTTGACTGGTTTAGTATTAACAAATAAAAAAACGGAGGATAAGTAATATGGGAATGTATTTAGTATTTATGTTCGTCACAGTACCTTGCATGTTCTTCCTGCTCTATTGTTTGACCCCTAAGGGCAAGCAATGGTTAAGAGAAAACAATCTTCTCTAATCACCCCCCCTCACACCTTACAACAACAAAGAACCCCCTCCTTGGGAGGGGGCAGGGGGAGGCTTCCCTCTTCCCTTGGATTGTGTCCCCCCGCCAGCCAACGCTGACGGCAACAAAGTCCTCCCCCTAAACAGGGGGAGTTAGAGGGGGTCTGTGGGGAGTTAGAGGGGGTCTGTGGGGAGTTAGAGGGGGTCTGGGGGGAGTTAGAGGGGGTCTTGGGTCTTGAGTGGATCAATTATTGAAACAAAACAACATTTTATAATTAACATTTTTATATTAACAATTTAAAACAAAACAAGTATGAAGAAATTTAGTTTTCTTGCGCTCGCAGCAGCTGGTATGCTGTTTGCGGCTTGCTCGTCGGACAAGGACGTAGCAGAGAGCTCTAAACTCAATCAGTACGACATGATTGAGGGACAGAGTGCTTGGATTGCTGTTGGCATTGCTTTGCCGGGCGATGAAGTCACTCGTTCAAACTCGGACTTGAACGATGGTTTGGAATCCGAGTTCGCTGTTCAGTCTGGTAGATTGGTACTCTTCAGAGGAACCAGTGAAGATGACGCTGTTTTGCTGAAGGATTATGACATCACTTCAAGCTTAACCTTTGCTAATGAGTCTGGTGATAATGTTCCTGAAGGAAACACTGAGGGATCCACGGCTGACAAGTATGGAGAAATTACCTCTACCAGTACAAAGATTGTTCAAGAAATTGAAGCTCCCAGTCTCGGTAGTGAGGACAATCTGTATGCTTATGTTATTCTGAATGATAAGGACAATACAACGAATATTGCTTACACTGAAGGTCAGAAGTTCTCTGTTTTCAAGGTTCAGGTACTGAAAGCAATCGGTATTGCAGTCGAGGCTAAGGGCTATGGTGCAATCGGTACGAAAGGTCTTGTTATGACAAGTGTTCCCATTGTTGATAAACCAGGTGGAACGGCAGCTCCTGATGCAGATGCAAAAGTAACAACTCTTGCAAAAGTTGATGCAGATGCTATTTATACAACCAAGGCTGCTGCTGAGGCTGGTACTGCAGTTGCTTGTCTCTATGTTGAGCGCGCTGCCGTAAAGGTTGAAGTTGTTAATGCCGTTGTAAAGATACAGCTTGATGGTGGCACAGAGCTTGACTGCACCTTTGACGGTTGGGCTCTTGGTAATACAAATAACAGCACTTCTGGTTATTATAACACCCGCCAGTTTGACGCTACTTGGATGCCTTATAATAATGCTCAAGTTTCTACTTCTTATCTGAAATATCGTATGGTTGGACATACAAATTTCTTTAATGAAAATCATACAACTGCTTACCGTACATATTTTGGTAGCGACGTTAACTACGATGGCAATACGGGTCTGAACAATACTGCTATTGCCGATGCCGATTACACATTAGGAACAGGTGATGTAATTTACACTTATGAGAATACCTTTGACGAGAACAGCCAGACTTATAAGAATACAACTTATGTTGGTTTTAAGGTAACAATTGACGGTGGTACTTTCTACACCATCGACGGACAGCCCAACACTCGTTTGGCAACTGCTGCTGACTTGTCCGCTGCTGTAGCAACAAATGCAGCCGCTACAATCTCTGCTGCTGTTAGTGCTATAGAGGCAGCAGTAGCTGCTGATCTTGCATCTGCTACTCCTACACTTACTACGGGTGTAAAGTTCCATCTCAAGCCAGTTGTTACTGTCACAACAGGTTCTAAGTCTGCAACTACAGGTGAAGTTGCATATACTTATACTTTGGAAACTTATGATGTAACAGATTTGTCAGATGCTGCTCTTAGCTCAGCAGATCAAGCAGCTTTCAATACAATCGTAACTGCAACCTTGGCAACATCTTATACATGTACAGCTAAACTGTATGAATATACAGGTGGCGTAACTTATTATGCTACACGTATCGCTCACTTTGGTGGCACGGAGACTCCGTGGAGTGCCCCCAATGAAGCTTATAATAATTATGACAAGATATATCCTACAAACGGTCAGTCTATTCATGACACTCCTGTAAACTATGGTACTGACCGTGCTAACGCATGGCTCGGCCGTTGGGGTATTGTCCGTAACAACTGGTACAGAATTACAGTTAATTCAATTCAGGGTCTTGGCTCACCTGTTCCCGAGGACTTCAGTGGTGACGTTACACCTGATGACAACCCCAATCCTTCATATTTCATTGCTGCTCACATTCACATCCTGCCTTGGGCTGTTCGTAAGCAGAGCGTAGATCTGAAATAAGTAGAAACGAAAACGATTTTAAATTCTAAACGACAATGAACGTTCGACACATCATACAGAAGAGCATGCTGGCCGCGATGGCCGCATTGACAATCAGTAGTTGCGACATGATGACTGAAGACCTGAGCGACTGTCCGACAGGCCTGTACGTCAATTTCGTCTATGACTATAACATTCAGCGGGCAGACATGTTCAAAGACCATGTCGGTGGCCTCACGCTCTACGTGTATGATGAGTCGGACCGCCTTGTCACTCAACGGACGGTGAGCGGGAGCGAGCTCTCGGTGTATGGATATAACATCCACTTCACCGAAGAGGAGCTGGTTCCCGACCACTCGTACCGTCTTCAGGCCGTGGCCATGCAGAAAGACTGGGACATGGCCCTCACGACTCCGGGTGCTAAATATCGCAAGACCGACATGGCCGCTGGTGCTGACCGCAAGTCGTTCAACATCAAGCTCGACCGCACACAGGCCACTCCCTATTATGAGGTGTCCGACGCTGCTCCGCTCGACACCATGTGGCACACGCTCACCACGCTGAATGCCACAGCAGCCAACCTGCCCGCCGCCACTAAGTATCATGAGCTGGCTAACGGACAGGCACAGAGCAACGGCATCGACCTTGTCAAAGTGGTAAGCGGTGAGCCTACCTACGCCACCGTCAGCCTCATTCGCGACACCAAGCACCTCAACCTCTCGCTCCGCGAGATTGACCACCCTGAACAGATTAACCACGAAGACTTCGACGTCTTTATACTCGACGATAACGGAGACGTGGATTTTGAAAACAATGTCATCGCCCCCGGCGACTCACTCATCTACCGGCCCTACGCACAGTGGACCAGCTACGTGGAGAGCGACGGACAGACCACTGCCGACTGCTCGGCACACTACGACCTGATGTTCAACCGCTTGAGATACAACACCACGCCCCAGAAGAACGCAGTGTTGTGCATCCGCAAAAAGGCAACAGGCGAAGTGGTGGCACTGTTTAACCTGCCCTACATCCTCTGTCAGGGACGCATGGCTTACGAGATCAATGCCTACCAGCCCCAGGAGTACCTCGACCGCGAATATGACTACCGCCTCGAACTCTGGCTGAAGGGAGAGAAATGGCAGGAAGGTGCCTACCTCACCATCTGTGTACACGACCTGCCGTGGGTACTGCGCATACAGTACGTAGCTTTGAAATAATAACCACATGTTTGAATACAGCATGAAAATGTTGAAGAAGACATATCATATACTACTCTCGTTGATGTCGGTCGCCCTCCTGCTGCCCTCCGTCACCGCCTGCAACGCTGTGGTCGATGGTGAAGAGGTGGAACGCGTGGAGAACGTCAACTACATCAACCTGACACTCTATGTCAGCAGCGGCGAAACCGTTACCCGTGCCCCTAATGGCGGCGAGGACGGCGACGGTCGCGAGGCAGGCTTCGAACGGGAGAACTTAGTGGGCGGCATCACGCTTATCCTCTATAAGGGCTCAGGCATTGACGACGCTTCGGCAAAAGTTGACTTCGTGCGTTACTTCACCGTGACGGAGGCTAACCTCGAAGGCCGTGACCCACAGGGAACAACTTATGACTACCAAGCCTCAGAAACCTATCGCTCGGAGGCACGCTATACCACAGGCGACCAGAAACTGGCCAAGGACGAGTTGGATCTCACGGGAACTTACCATGTGCTCATCGTAGCTAACCAGGATGTTTCCTCTACCTGTGCGAAGGGTACGCTAATTAGCACTGTGCGTGACCTTAAGCTAAATAATGTCCATGCCAGCTATACGCCGGGCGATCCTACTACCGCTCAGAACTTTGTCATGAGCACCGAGCGCGATGCCACCATCAACTTCGCCTCGATGGCTCCCGTGCAGAAGACGGGTGTGCAGAATGGTCTCGTCTATCGTGTCATGCAGCCCCTGCTCATTGAGCGTATGTCGGCACGTATCGACTATAACACCAAGGGCAGTAGCTATGATACCGATAAGGCAGGCTATATCTATCCTGTTGGCTCTACTGCCGACAAATTCGTGGTTACCAAGGTGACCCCGTTTAACCTCTATAATGAAGACGAATACCTCTTTAAGCGTGTGCAGGACGCTTGGCCCGCTACCACAACCACCTATCTGGGCGATGAGACGCTGACCAATTACGTCGTTGATACCAAGACCAACCTGAAGGATAATACCAACACGCTGACTTATCTTAGCCCCATTGCTGCCGATATGAGTACAAGTGACTATGTGCAGACCATGTCGTCAGTTTCAGCTGCTGCCAAGTTCAACGACGCGAACGGCAATGAGAACATCATCATAGCCTATCCGAAGGAGAATACCCTCATGCCTACTTCTCAGCTGAAGAAGTACGCAACGGGCATAGCCTTCAGTATTGACTATTATACTGGCGGAACAGGGACTCCGGAGCAACGCACCTATTATTACTATCTGCGCCATCAGGGAGAGTCAACCGGCAGCTATAACGCACAGCAGTGGGCCGACTTGGTTGATACTGACGATGCTTCGGCCAAGCCTATGAACTTCGGCATCGTCCGTAACAACATCTACCGTGTAAGCATTGAGGGTATGACCGAGGACGCAAAGCTCATTCTCCACATCAAGGTGAAGAAGTGGGACCTCTTTGAGCATGCACCTATTTATATGTAAGACAAATTAGGAAAACAGAATAAGTTATGAGACTTACAACACATACATACGTTGGGAAAGAGAATACTGTTAGGAGAATGTTGCAGCGCGCAGCATTCTTCATTCTTCATTCTTCTTTCTTCATCCTGTTAATGGCTTCCTGCTCGTCTGACGATGCTGCCGACCATACAGAAGGAACATCACCCGAGGACAACAACGGTAAACTCACCCTCCGCATTGCCACACAAAGCGAGACACGCGCCAGATCCGTCGATTGGCAAGATGGCAACGGCCTTGATGAAGAGATGATGAACCTCTGGGTGGTGGTACTTACTAATAATAGTAATGTTGTGCAGAAGGTGTTCGCATGTAAGCCAACTAATACAGACGGTCAACGCGAAATTGACGAGGTTTGTCAAATTTCAAAAGGTGATTATCGTGCGTATAGCTTTGCTAATATGTCTGTTGCTAAAGTGGCAGAGTTGTTAGGCATTACTATTACCATGCCCACAATGTCTGCTGACGATACTGTTTATGAAGCTACTGCAGTTAGTGGCACGGTAAATGCTGATAAAGCCGTGACAGTAAATGGCAATAGCTTTAACAAGTTCACTTCCACTGATGATAACGGCTTTGGCAGCTACGGAATCCCCATGAGCAACGTGCAGACCATCGCCGCCACTGACACCGAGAAAGACCTCATCGTCGTCCGTATGTTGGCAAAGATGGAGATTCGTCTCTTCAATGAGACAGGTGCTGCAGTAACTGTTCAGAGCATCACACTTTCTGATGTCACCAGCAATGTGGCCAACAACCTCAAGCTGTTGCCAACACTTACTTATAGGGACGATATGGAGGCCCATCATAAGGACATACAACCGAACCTGAACGACACTCCCGCAACGGTGGATTATACCTACAGCATACCCACCGCTCAGCAGTCGGTAGCCGTAGCACCCAGCACAGGTGATCCCGCACAGACCCTCACCTTCTATGTTAACGAGAGTGCAACGCCTGCTAATGCAGACCACCTCTTCTACCTGACACTGAAGATGAGCGATACCGAATACCGCTATGCCCTCATAAGCAATCAAGACAGCGAGTGGGACTACATAGCCCGCAACGACTACCGCATCATTCCCATCGTGATCGATGACTATAAGTTCGAGCTCATCCCCTACGACTTCCCGCCCATCGGCGTCTATCCCGTCAGCGTAAGGGAGATAGATACGGAAAACCACGTCTTCGATTTCACCTTCCACGACTACGGCCACTTCCACCTCCTCCCGAAGGTAACAAAGGTCAGCGACAGCAGTTCTGTACCCTTCGGTTCCACCGAAGGAACTGGCACCCGCTGGACCCTCAACACCGACTGGGCCGGCACCTGGTACACCGCAGCCACCAAGGGTGGCACCTGGCTGACAGCCGAGCAGATTACCGACAACGGCTTCTACCGCGACCAGACGGCCACGGCCGACGGTGACGAAGTAGGCGGCGCCCCTGTCTGGTACTTGAACGACGGCACGGCAGGCCCCCAGTGGGACCCCGCAGGCGGCACCAACTATGCGCCCTTCATCTTCGGTTACATCGCTGAGCCGGCAACGCTCCCCATGACCGAAGACAAGCAGATATACCACGAAATGAAAATCAAGCTCTATGTCGATGGCACTTACCGTCGCGACATGCTCTACCGCTTCTATATGACCCTCTCCAAGGACCAGATGCTCGGCGCACCGCGTCATGCGGCAGCCCGCCGCCCACACAGCCGGTAGCAGCACCCCAGAGGAGCCGATTGCGTTCTTTGAAACACTGAGACTCACAGAAAAGTGGTCATCGACCACCTTTTTTTGGTGGTCACTCTTGGTTATTTCATAAAAAAGTGTTAACTTTGCACCCGCTAACCAATTTAGATGAGTGTTATGAAGAAATTAGACACCGTTTTTGCTCAGTGGCAGAACATGCAGCCACTCAGCCAGACAGATCAGGAGCGACTGAGCCGCCGCTTCACGCTCGACTTCAACTACAACTCCAACCACATCGAGGGCAACACGCTCACATACGGACAGACGGAGCTGTTGCTACTCTTCGGGCATGTGGTGGGCGATGCCGAGATGCGCGACCTGGAGGAGATGAAAGCTTCCAACGTAGGAATGAAGATGATGCAGGAGGAGGCTCGCGTGGCCGACTATCCGCTCACCGAGACCTTCATCCGCCAGCTGCACAAGACGCTGCTGCGCGAGGACTATGAGGTGCGACGTGAGCTGCCAGGAGGGGTTTACACCACCTTCACCATTCATGCAGGACGGTACAAGACCCGTCCAAACTCGGTGCGCACACGCTATGGCGACATCTTTACTTACGCCTCGCCCGAAGAGACACCCGCCTTGATGAGCGACCTTGTGCGTTGGTATAACGAGGAAGAGCAGCGTGGAGAGATGCACCCCGTGGACCTGGCCATCCTGTTCCACTACCGCTACATACGCATCCACCCCTTCGAGGACGGCAACGGACGTATAGCCCGCCTGCTGGTGAACTACATTCTCAGCCGCCACGGCTACCCAATGGTAGTGGTACGCTCACGGAAGAAGAAGGACTACTTAGATGCCCTCCACCAGGCCGACCTCAACGTGGGAACGGCACCCTCCGACGGCAGCCACGCCACGCTGAAAGCCATCTGGCCCTTCCGCAACTACTTCACGCGACTTATCGTCAGTGAGATGCAGGCCGACATCGACTTCCTCAACGACCACGACCCTGACTCGTGGTGGTTCGATGGCGAGCGGATAAAGCAGCAGTCGCCTACTATCAGTAAGATTTTGCATGCCATGCAGATTAATCCCGATGTAAAGGTGACGGAACTGATAGAAATACTCGGCATTAACAAGTCTGCCGTGCAGAAGACGCTGAAGTCGCTCACCGACAAGGGCTACATCATGCGCGATGTGGGCAAATACGCCCGCTGGCATGTCTGCGCCACCTGCGCCAAGCCCCGCCAGTAGTCGCGCCACCTGCTGTGAGTCATCACAGGAAACGAGACAACACGTTTCCCCGTCGGCCATGTGCGGCTGGCGGGGATTCTTATATAGACGAAAGGAATCACAGCAACCCAGTTGCTGACTAATATATAAACAGAGTATAAACAAAAAAAGCACCATTATACAATAAATATGGTGGAGAGATAAAAGCGATGACTGAAGATAATTACATAACGGATTCACAACTCCACTCACAAAGTGGCGAGGGTGAGATTGTCATCTATCAGCCAAATGAGAGCATCCGGTTAGAAGTGAAACTTGAGGATGAGACCGTGTGGCTTACACAAGCTCAGATGGCAGAGCTATTCTCGACAACACCGCAAAACGTAACCCTGCATATACGTAACATATATAAGGAAGAAGAATTAGAAAAAACCGCAACATGTAAGGAATCCTTACAAGTTCAGAAAGAAGGGAAGCGTCTCATACATCGTAAACAAAAGATTTATAATCTTGATATAATCATCTCCGTTGGCTACAGAATCAAATCCAAGCGAGGGACGCAGTTTCGGCAGTGGGCAAACAATGTACTGAAAGATTACTTGCTTCGGGGATACAGTATCAACAGACGATTAGATAACATAGAAAAGAGGATGAGTGTTGCTGAAGAAAAGATAGCCTTCTTTGTTCGTACCTCTCTGCCCCCTCAGCAAGGAATATTCTTCGACGGTCAGATATTCGATGCATATACATTGGTTTGCGACCTTGTAAGGTCAGCGCACAAGTCGATAACCCTGATAGACAATTTCGTTGATGATAGCGTGCTGAAGATGCTCGACAAACGACAGGCCGGTGTAACTGCAAAGATATATACTAAGGAGGTGTCACAGCAATTGATGCTTGACAAGCAAAAGCACAATGCACAGTATCCAGAGATTGCCATAGAAGCATTCAATAAAAGTCATGACCGCTTTTTGCTGATAGATGATGAGGTCTATCATGTAGGCGCCTCATTGAAGGACTTAGGAAAGAAGTGGTTCGCTATTATGAAGATGAACGAGATTACAGCAACCCAGTTGCTGAGCAATATATGAAACAGAATAGTAAAGTATAATAACAAGATAAGATACAACAATGAAACAGTCTGTAGATTTGAAGAACTCAATGAAACTGAAGACAAACAAACATAACAGCACAGCTCCGGCACAGCAACGGGAGTCGCAAGTCACGTCACCCGGCACGTTGCACCGGATTTCCCATCCGATGCCCGCTACCAGTGGGTCTGCAATCCACAGCCTCCTCAACCACCCGACGAGCCTCGCCAGCCGGGCCCTCCTCCTTTTGTCCGTATTCCTCATGAGTTTTGGGAGTGTGTGGGCGTATAACCTGCCTTGGTCAGGAACTGAAACTAGTTCTGCTGGAGGCTCTGGCACTGTGATTTCAATAGAGGCTTCCAATTTCACTGAAGCAACTGCTAGTCATATTATTAAAGTAACAGCTTCAGGCACCACGGGTTCACAGTTATATATTGCAGATGGTTATTATAATAAACTTTGGGATGATGATATATTTGATATAAGTTCTTCAAAGTATTCGGATGGTTGTTTTAATTTTGAGATAGGATCTACTGCCCTTGGAAAACTGAAAGAACATGGTTTGATAGTTCAGCCAAAAGAAGGGTTAACAATAACAGGAATAACTCTTGAGTTGCCCGCTGTTGACGAATTCTTCACTGACATCCCTGCCGGTGTAGCTACTGAGACCGACTATTCTGCAGAGCTGGCTCGAACCGAGCCAAACGGCACGTTCAGCCTTAGTGGAGTTAACGGATTGAGTAGTGTGACATATGCCCGCATTTTTATTACCGATGCCAGTGATGGAGAATTGAGTGACCAAAGTCCTTTAAGTGTTATTTATAATGGCTCTGCAGCTCTGGCAGCAGGTAATAACGCAACCTCAGTCACGAAGAATGGCGTATATATTTATGATGGCGGTAATGCCCTAACGCTTTCTGATTTCAGCATCACACTCACGCCAGCCTCTGACAAGAAACTCACAGACTATAAAGTGGTATGCCTGCTCTCCTCAGGCACGATGACAGGGACTTTCGGTAGTTTGACAGAGCCGACATGCGAACTGAAGTACACTTATATCTTCCAGTATGAACCGCTTCAGGCAGAATCGCACGTATTGGACTTAGTGACAGTATCAACATCTCCTAGTGAAATCACCTTTGACATTCAATCAGAAATGTTGGAAGCATTTGGCAAGACATCTTCCCAGGTTTACCAATCGTGGTTTACCAAATGGTATGTGGTGAATAATGCTGGTGTGCGCCAAACTTTGTCAAGTGCTTGGGGACAGACAGACGGGAAATGGACGTTTAACGGTCAGTCTGGTACTGAAAATGAGAATTCAGTATTCCGTAGCTCGAATGATAATGGTGGAGCGGAATGGAATTTTACTAGCCTGGCTGGAAAAGTAACATTTTACGCTCCCATAGGGACAAGTAGCATAACTGACTATGCTGGATGGAAATTCGTCTGCGAGACTTCTGACCAGTTTGATGGAACTAATGCAGATCCTACACATATCTTCTATATCCCCATCCCTTCCCCCATCACTTTCGAGTACGACGGCACGCCGGCGAATACGGACGTGGTGCAGACATTGGATTCACGTACCAGCACAACGTCGGTTACGCTTGACTGGACAAATACTAAGGTAACGCCGACCATTACAACCACAGGTTATAAGTATGCCCGCTTCTATGTGGTGGACGGTACTGGAGCAGCAGTCACACCCACAGATGCTACTCATCAGCTGACAGTAAATGGTGGTACGCTCTGCACCATTGGCGAGAGCGGCTATTACGTCTATAATGGTGGCAACGATATCACCTTGCCCACAGTCACGCTTTCTTCTACTGGTGATGTGCGTGACTATAAGGTGGTGTGCTGGTTAGCAACTTCCGAGACGAACATTGCGAAGGATGGAACCACAGTAATTGAGGAACCTGACATCGACGTATCTTATACCTTCAGTTTCAAGAAGCCTGCGGTATCGACTACCGTAGAGAAGACAGCCGTCGTTACATGGAGTGCCACGTCTATGCCGATGGATGCAACAAGTGGTGCTCCTGCTGACTGGGGTACCTCTTGGGATGACCTGTCGAAGGCTCAGTACGTGAAGTGGTATGTCGTTGCGGCTGACGGCACGACGATACAGCCCCTGGCGCTGGGTACCGCAAGACAGGCAGACAAGTGGACCATTAGTCTCAGCTCACCGTTTGCTGTCAGCGATAATGTGGCAGTGCTGACGGGACAGACAACCTTCACGTCAACGAACTGGAACACGTGGGGTAATCCCGCCGTCTATGCTCCAAGCAACATGGCGTATGCCGACGTATATCAATACAAGGTGATATGCGAGGTGAGCGAGGAAGCTTCTGCCTCGGCAACGCCCAACGTGCGCTATACGTTCTCGTTCACCAAGGACTTCCCGGGTACTGACAAGAGCGGTATCAGCACCAGCACGAAGCGCGAAGTGCTGACAAATGCTACTGACGTTACCTGCACGCTTAGCGAGGTGACGATACCGGCAGGCACCAAGTATGCACGCTTCTATCTGATTAACGGCAGCGACGAATTAGTTTCTCCGACAGGCAAGCTGACAGTTACCGACAGCAAGGCAGTCACCGTCACCGGCTACGAGAACTATGGCCAGTATCTCTATAATGAGAGCGGTATCAGTGCTCCTACTGTAACGCTGACACTCACTGATGCCACGCTGAACCTCTACCGTGTGGTGATGGTTACCTCTACCGACAAGGCTGTGCTCGATGGTGAAAACAATGTTATCAGCGAGCCCGACTATGACACTCGCAAGACGTGGACGTTCAAGTATCCCGTCAGTTATGCCACTGGCGAAGGCGAAGTGGAGTGGAGCCCCGTCAAGTTGACTGTCACACCAGACATTGACGGAGTCAAGGGTACAGGCTATCTCGAAAGCTTAGGCAGCAACTACCACATAGTATGGACGGTGGAAGATGCAGGAGGCACAGCACAGACCCTCACCACGGGCAGCAGCCGACAGACAGGCACTTGGACGGTCAGCCGCAGCGGTGCTAACGCCACATTCTATGCGCCCACTGGAGCAACCTTTGAAGACGTGAAAGACCTGAATCTTGTTGGTCGCCTCTATGAGACCGCTACAGGCGAAGATGCCAGTGATCTGGCCCTCACCTATACCGTCAGCATTATCAAGACAACGTTCTTAGGAACCGAGAAGCCCGGCTGCCAAGACAGACAGGAAACGGTGGAAGAGATAGAAGAGGAAGCAACCGTGGTTACTGTTCCCCTTAGTAATGCGCTTACTGCTTTTGGCGGCACGGCAAAGTATGCCCGTATCTGGCTGACGAAGGATGACGCTGTCGTTGATCCTACAGGAAAGCTTACATTGACAGGCTTTACGCCATTCACTAATCCGGCGGCTCAATACAGCTATTACATTACAAATGCCAGTGGCATCACGCTGTCAGACATTACGCTGACTGCTGAGTCGGGTGTTAAGTTTACTCAGTATAAGGTACACGTAGCCCTTTCAACTGATGAACCCGTCGGTGCAGCCAGCTATGCTCCCCGCCGTACGGCTTCACTTGACAGTTATGAACCCGACTATGACTTCTTCTATACCTTTGACTTTGCGTATGCAGCCAAGGGTAAGGTGATTCATAAGTATATCAAGGCTGACGCTGTTCAGTCGAAGAGCATAGAAATTAGTCAAGTAGAGTTCCTTGCTAATCTTGGGAAGAGTGCGCTTACAGACCTTAATGAAAACTTCTACATGAAGTGGTTTGTACTCGACCCCTCAGATAATCCTATTGATATCTGGTGTAAGGGCTATTATGGTGTCACTTCCGAGAAAGTGAATCTTGCTTTTACAAGTAGTGATAATGATGGCAATCCCTTCAAAGTAAGTGATAATTATATATATCTGTATCCTGCCCAACTCACGGCTAATGGTACTACCTTCTCGTCCGCCTTTACAACAAATAAGCTGAACAATCCAACAGTCTGGGTACCCCAGTCTCATACATATAGTGAATATGATGGATATCAGATAGTTTGTGTAACATCTGCCAGCAGTCCTACTGTTGATGGAGCAACGGTGACGGATCCTGATGCAGACTACTTAGTTACTTATATTTTCCATATCAATGCCACTGGTACTGATCCTTTTATTGGAAATGAGAAGTCCAGCATCCAGTCTGCTTCTGAAGCAATAGAGGTGAGCAGTGGCACGTCAAGCAAGAGCGACATTGACCTTACCACCAACAAGAAGGTGAAGGCTATGACCGATGGCGGTTTCGTGCCCAAGTACGTTCGTTGGCAGGTGTTTGATGCTGACGACAACCTTGTTGACGGTGTGCTGACCGTTGGTGGCACAACGACAAAGGTTGACGGTTTGGGCGAATATATATATAATGGTACGGGCACGACCGACCTGCTGAAGGGACTCTCTATTGACGTAAGCGGACAGGTGGACACAGACCTGACGCACTATCGCATCATTGGTCTGCTGTCAGACTGCTCTGCTGATGACAACCTCGTGCTGAACGGAACGAAGGTGAAGGAGGAACCCGACTTCGACCTGAAGGTGACTGTTACCTTCGAGACCGCTTTCCGTGGCAAACTGACAGCGAATGCCGTAGAGCGTGAGATTGTCTTCACGCAGTTGGCCACAGCATGGGATCGTACGGTGAGCGGACAGGAGGAGTTTATGGTTAGGATATTAGAGAGCGGAAAGGTACAACTCGTGGCCAAGGATGGCTCTAACGTACTTTTGGAAAAAGACGTCAATATCCTCAATGACCTGTCTTCAGCCACAGGCAATACTTACACCTCACTTGATGCCATCAATAACCTCTATGTTCGCTGGTATTTGGAGCGTAAAGACGGTTCTGCTGTGGTTGTGAAAGGTGCCGTGCGGAAGGATAATAGCAGTGACGTTCACTTTCTTCCTAACAATAGTGAGTCAGAAAACACACTAAAACACGGTTTCTACTGGTATAAGCATAATGGTAGTACTTATAGTTATTCTTCTGGTAATACGCCCAATCAGGCAGTCCGTGCTAAGTTTGTGCAATCTGGCGAATACCTTCCCACTGGCGGTATCGACATTACCGATTACAACCTGGTGCTGAACGTCAGTACCCACGAAATTCCAAGTGATTATTTGACTGGTGGAACAAATGACCCCATGACTCACGAGCCCGACGACTTGGACATCCGCTATGTGTTCAACTTCCAGAACAAGGGATTCCCTGCCGACAACATCGAGACGGTAAAGACGGTGTATAAAGTGGCGTTGTATGACAAAACGACTGGAAAGATAACTCCTGACCTGTTTACGGATTATGCTGAGGTACTTGGAGACCTTTCTACGTCCATTGAGGATTTCCAGGCAAACGGCTATTTACGTTGGTATGTAGTGAAAAAGGATGGCAACTTGGTTTCGGACATGGCCGACTGGGACCTCACAGCAACTAAGACCTATACCAAGAACGATACTTACGGGTATTATATGGATAAGCCGGAATTATATGATTACAACAAGACCCAGTTTAATCCGACGTTGACTTTGCCCGGTACTTATAACAAAGAGACAGCATACAAGGACTATCAGGTGGTCTGTGTCGTTACGAATGACCGGACTGGTATAGACCTGCCAAATACAGAGCCGTCAACAATGAAGGTGAAGTATGTCTTCAACCTGATTTTGACTGAAGACGAATTTGCTAACCTGCCGTTTGTCCACTACAAGGGTCAGTCGGGACGCGACTGGATTGTTCCTACAGGCAGCACTGGCAGTCAGGCTCAGAAGATATGGAATGTATCTACCGGTGAGGCAGAGGACTTTACGGGCGACATCCGTCAGGGCGTGCATACCTGGGAATATAATGTCTATGTGAAGCCTGGCGATGAGCGTGCACTGATTCTGCCGTTTGAAGACTATACCAGCGGAGGCAACAATCTGGAACCACGCGGCTATATCCGCTGGTATAACTGGAAGACCGACACGAAAGTAGTCAACGGCAACTTTACCTTTGCGAAGGTGGGTACAGAACTGACAGAAGCAGACCGCGGTCTGTTTGGCCTGTGTATCAGTGCCAATCCAAAACAGAGTAATGTGGGTGTCACGTTTACAGCCGCTGCCAGCTTCACTGAACCTATCGACATCGCCTGCGACGTGAGTAAGTATAGCGACGGTATCACCACCATAAGCGGAAAGTCTTACCTCGTGCATGAGCCGACGTTGAGCAACCGCTACATCTTCCACATCTATCCCGCCAGCATCATTGCCGGAAAGCTCGCTACAGCCAAGACAGAATTGGCGACTGGCAAGGACGCCGCTATATCTACTGGTAAGATTTCCTCTTTGGAACCGTATATGGTAAAGGTGCCTGAGGACAAAGGCAAGATGGTGGTATCGCTGGGTACTGATAAGGAAGGTTCCTTTGCGCTCCGTATGGACGAGCACTCCATCGCCAACTACATTCTTCAAAGTGGCAGTAGCTATGTCACGCCTACAAAGGTGAAATGGTACTCCTATGTAGAGAAAGGCGGCAAAGTGTATTACAAGAAGATTAACGTTTCTGACAACTCAGACCGTATCACTACGTTTACCTTTGCCAATTTCAAGGGAGACTATACCGAGTTAGGTGGCACAGGAACAGTGACAGACCCTGACGCCTCCAAGTATCACGTCATAGCCTACGTGGGTGGTGACAGTTACGATGTTGTAGCCGGGACGGGTGACTATGCCCCCGTGGCCCACTATGAGCTGTACTTTATTGAAGCCCCTGCCATTCCTGTGGCTAACCTGAAGAATCTGGCAGCAGACGACAAAAATATCAACCGTACCGATGGCTATATGATGTACCACTATCATCGTGCCGGTATTGTGGACTTCGATGGTAATCCTGAAACAGACTCACGGGTGACGGATGAAACAAAGGACGAGTATTACAGCACTGAGAACTGGGATGATGCTCCTACCTCCTCGGCTAACAACATGACGTGGATGCCACGCGAATGGAGTGACATTGAGTATGGTTTTAGTTATCCGCAACTGACTGCAACCATCAAGAATGGTTATGGTGGTACACTTTGGCTCTCACCTGAGCATGGTGACTACATCATGCTGAAATCTATGAACGCTCCGGGTATTTCATCGGATATGAATACACCTCCCCATTATTACCACTGGTGGAAAGGAAACGAACTTTACGACTATACGCATACAGTAACAGATGAAACGAAATACGGTTCGTTCCTATATACTGATGCCTCGGATGAGTCGCGAAGCATTGCTACCATTCCCTTCACGGGTTCGCTGTGTTCCGGCTCCTCACTCTACTTCACCGCTGCAGTGGCTGATATGACCGAAGGTTCTATTAAGCCTCAGTTGGTTGTGCGCATCTACAGTGTTGACGAGCATGGTACCCGTACCCCTGTGGTTGCGTTCCACACCTGCGACATCTCAACGACAGGAGCCATAACAGGCCAATGGAACCAGGTGTATGGACAATCGACGGTGCCCCTTGGCTTTGACGATAGTTCCACATCATATATCGCTGAGGTGATCAACTATGCCAACAATACCAATGGTGCCGACTTCGCTATCGACCAGATAGCCATCTACATCAATACGGCAAAGATACAAGCCGTGCAGAGCAGCACGCTGTGTGACGAATCGAACAAGGTCAGAGTAAGGGTGTTTGCCGATGCTGAAAACCTCATCAACACAGTTGGTGCAGGCAACACGAAGACCATCTACTATCGCCTGTTTGAGCGTATCAGTGATGACAACCACGTCATTCGCGAGAAAGAGGCGTTGAAGGGTGTTGGTGTATATTCAGATGATACGTCTAAGCCATCAGGCTATGGCGTGGTGGAGTTCACCGCCAGTTACAATATTTCAGCTTTGACCACGACAGTGCCTGCCGAGTCGGGCTTCTATCTGGCAGAAGACGGTACGGTGATGTATCAGTTAGCCAACCGCGAATTCGTGCTCGATCCCACTAAGATTTATTTTGCCTCTGTCTATACGTTGACCTCTGAAAAGCCAGGCGACACCGTAGGCGAAGAGGGCGAGGCAGCCGGATGGGGTAACCCCTATAGTGGCAACCAGTGTACCGTGTATAGTGGCGATATCAACCCTCAGAAGATTTACCTGCGACTGAAGGAAGGCGAAGCCGAGAGTGACGGGTCGGTAGCCATTGGGTGTGGCGCTACAGATGTAACCAAGACCTTTGACCTGACACTGAAATACCCGATTAGCACAGGTGGACACGAGGATGTTGAGGGCATTACGTTTGACTTCTTCTTAGGAGACCGTGCTACCTATAAGACTGTTAAGGATGAAGGTACAACCTATCTTGCTGATGCTGTTGCTGGGCTGCGCACGAAGACGCAGGCTGCTATTACATCAAGTAGTGATCTGCCTACTACTTATGATACGAATTATACAGAAGCAATGCGCGACCTGCTGGCCACTTATTTAGGAAATGGAAAGCTACTACTGAGTGCTACGAACCAGTTCACGCACACCTTTAATGCCGCAGGAGAGCAGACCTTCATGGCGATTCCCGTACAGCAGTCTTTGCCAAGCGATGCAACTAAACAGATTTGTTCGCCCATCAATCTCATTTTCAACGTGACGACAGGTGGCGGCGGACCAACGATGACTATCGGCTTCGATGATGTGGACTACTCACAGGCTCCTGAAAAACGAGGAATCCGTTTGGGACTGGAGCAGTTAGCAAAGATGCGTCGTGCTACCGACAATTACCGACTGCACATTCCTGTCTGTGACTATGAGGATAAGAGCCATGCAAAGGATAATGCTATCCACTTCTCTGACGGATATCTCGTCGTGTCTGATACAAATGACCCGACAGTTGAATTGAACAAGAAGGTGGCGAAGATTGTTCCCTCCGACGGCGGTACGACAGCCTTCGTGAATAAAAACTATATGTATCTGACGCTCGACCTGAGTGGCGGGAACTGTGAGGTAACGTTCAATGAAGGTTTCTACTACGAGGTAACGACTCGCTACTATGATGCGACAGAAGATGCGGAGGATGAAGCAGACCGCTGTAACAGCGACTTGTACATGGTATTCAAGATTGTGCCAGAGTTCGTAACGTGGGAAAGTCAGCGCATTGGCTCCACCTCTTTCTACAACGCCAACTGGAACAACGATGGCAACTGGAACCGCTCCACACGTGCGGAGTTGTACAAGGGTGATGCTCTTAACAATCAGAACACCGCCACCGACGGACATCCTGACGGCTATTTCAATAATGCGGAGATTAACGCATCGCTGAACAACAGGAACCATGGCTATGTGCCAATGAAGTTTACTTACGTGACGATGCCTACTAACAATCATGCTCCCGACCTGAACAACATGACCTACGCGACAACAGGTGGCTCGCAGACGGGCGGGTATCTAATCAACTTGGCTAATACGCTGATTACCAATACCAGCCCAGTGGGAACCCACCTCTATAACAGTGAATCGACTGTGGGCATCCGTTATGAGTTGTTGGTGCGCTACGGAACTCATGCAGATGGTGGCGATGGATGCTTCGGACACAGGTATTTAGATGGCACAACATGGACTGACGGAACAGCGGTAACGGGTAATGTCTTCGACTGCGAGAAGTTCGACGGTAACATCTGCCGTGAGATTTACTTCAAGCCGGGTGCCGAGCTGTTGCAGCAGCAGCGTCTGCGCTATCAGAAGGCTTGGGTGGAGAAGGAACTCGAAGCAAACAAGTGGTATCTCATGTCGAGCCCGCTGAAGGGAACGTATGCCGGCGATATGTATGTGCCGACGACCAGCACGGACGCTACTAATGGTCGTCAGCTCACAGAGGCCTTCCAGCCTATCAGCTTCAGTGACACCCCATCCCTTTGGGAGGGGACGGGGGTAGGCTCTGGCTCCTACAGCCGCACGAAGTACCCCGTCTATCAGCGTTCGTGGGGACTTGATCAGACCAAAGTCTATACTAAGGTTGATGATATTCGTGCCACAAACTATTCGGCCAAGCTCAACTTTGGCAGTCTCTCAACCAACATCGTTGAGTGGAGCCATGCTTATAATGATGTACAGGTACCTTATACTGAGCTTGGTGGCTTCTCCATCCGTGCCCATAAGAAGGACCAGACAGTACCTGCACTGATTCGCCTGCCGAAGGATGATGTTACTTACGACTATTACCAATGGAACGGTACGGATCATCCGGAACCTGCCGCAGGTGAGGGCATCAAGAGCACTCCTAAGGGTGCCAGCGTACTCGGACAATTTGTGTTCGACTGGGCTTCAGTTGACCAGGAAAAGGTTGAGCTGACACTCAGCACAGTGCAGAGTCAGGGTGCTGACGACAGTGGTAATACTTACTATCTGGTGGGTAACCCGTTCATGGGTTCATTGGATATGGGTAAGTTCTTTGCACAGAACACCGCGTTTGGTAATACCTATTATACATACGAAAACAGTGAGCTGACCGCTGTTGATGCTATGGCTGCTCCTTCAGAGACCGATAAGCACATCATCAAGCCACTGCAGGCATTCTTCGTGAAGTGTGCCGCTGGCTCAGAGCCAGAGAAGGTTGTCTTTACCAGACAGATGATGACCGATGGTAACTGGGAGATTGGTACGGCTGTTACTCCTGCTAACCCGGCTCCTGCTCTGACTCCCGTCCTGACGCTGACGACGGAGGGCTCAAGGGCTATTGTCGTGCTGAACGAGGAGGCATCGGCTGACTATGTCGGCGGTGAGGACGTGGAGACGCTGTTCGACTCGAACCTTGCTGACGTGCCGATGGTTTACACCGTGGCCGACGGCATGGCCGTAAGCATCAACCAGATGCCGCAGATAGGCATGGTGCCCTTCGGCGTGGTCTGCAGCGGGGATGAGCCGGTACTTTTGTCGATAGTTAAGAAAGGAGAGTGGATAGAGGAGAGTAGAGAAATCTCAAACCTCAATTCTCAAATCTCAAATCTCTTCGTCTTCGACGCTGTGACGGGTGAATCGACCGAGGTTAGCGACGGCAGCACCATCACCGTGCAGCCGAACGACTACGGACGTTACTTCTTGATGAGCACGCAGCTCTCTTCTCCTTTGGAGAGGCAAGGGGAGGCCTCCATTATTATCAGTGTCCGCAATGGTGTTGTGACGGTGACGGCTAACGAGAATATTGATCGCGTGACGGCTGTAAGCATCAGCGGTGCTACGGTTCATCAGGATGCAAGCTGTGGCACGACCACGCAGTTCCAGCTGCAGCAGGGCACGTATGTCATCAACGCAGAAACTGCTGCCGGCAGAAAGACTACGAAGATTCTTATCCATTGAACATTGAAAAGGCTTAAAAGAACTATAGAGAACATGCTGCTGTGCCTCTTTTGCTTGGGGTGCAGCAGCATGCTTGGTTCTTGCAGCATGAGCGACAGTGAGGACAGTGATGAGGTGGTGGAGCGAGTAAAGGTGGGCGACCGCGTGCCATCGTTCACTGCCGAAATGGTTGGGGCCGGCGGCTCTACGTTTACATTCTCGTCGGCTGACCTGAAGGGAGAAACGGTTATCGTGTTTTTCAATACATGGTGTAAGGACTGCCAGCGAGAGCTGCCCCGGCTGAATGACTATTACCTGCAGCACCGTGAGGACGAGGGCTTCCAAATGGTTGCCATCAGTCGTGCCGAAGCAGGGGAGAACGTGGCTGACTTCTGGGCTGACAATGGGCTGCAGATTCCCTATTCCGCTCAGGAAGACCGGCATATCTATGACCTTTTCGCCAGCTCTGTTATTCCCCGTGTCTATTTCTGCTCGGCACAGGGTATCGTCACGAAAGTGTTTATTGAAACAATAGAAGGAGACCTTTAGGGCTCTTCTTCCTCATCGTCGTCGTCGTTGAGGGGTTCTGTGTCATGGCTGTTCAGTTCTACCTCTAACTGGTCGGTACGGCGCTGGATGTCGCGATAGGCGTTTGACAGGTCGTTCTTTTTGATATCGACGCTGGTGTCAACGGGACGCCACGGGTCGTCAAGTGTATGACGGAAGAGCCATTCGTAGGTCTTGCTGGTATAGAAGAAGCGGGCCAAGGCGCCATGAGAGGCTCCTGGCAGCCAGTCGTAACGCAGACGGCTGGTGATGCCGAGGCGCTGCATTCCCTCCACCACCTTCTGCGACTCACGCACGGAGACGGCCCGGTCGGCAGTGCCATGGGCTATCCAAAGGGGCAGTTCGCCCAGTTTGCGGTAGTCATTGAGTGTGCTGCCGCCGCAAAGGGCAATGGCAGCGGCAATCTTCTCGGGGTAGGTGCCGGCAAAGTCGAGTGTGCCGTAGCCGCCGAGGCTCATGCCTAAGACATAGACACGGCTCTCGTTGAAGGCATAGTGTTTCTTCATCCACTCTAAGATGGCGTTAAGCTTATGGGGATTCCACGGGCCTCCCGGGTTCTGGGGTGCCACGATAAGTGCTGGGATGTCACGGCCCATCTTGACTGCGTCGATAGGACCGTAGCGGAGCACGCGGTTCAGGTTATGGCCGCAGAGACTCGCTCCGTGCAGGAAGATGATGAGTGCCGTAGATTCCTGACTGAAGTAGTAATCCTCGGGCGTATATACCCAGAAGTCGTAACTGTCTTTTACAACCCCCTTCTTGGCAGAGAGCAGGTCGTACTGGGCTTGTGCGCTGACGACAACCGCCAGCAGCAACAGAATGGATAGCATCTTTTGTTTCATGGGGCAAAAGTACTAAAAAGTTGAGAGTTTAGCGTTGGGAGTGGAGTGTTTTTTTCTCTTATTACGAAATTATTTTGTTGTTTAACAAAAAGTTAGTAACTTTGCAGCCGCTTATAAGTATTGTAAGATGGAGAATTCTACTGGAAAGACATTTCTTCTCACATTGAGCGTGGTGGTTGTCCTGCTGTTGATGGGGCTGCTGCCCACTTTCAGCATCGGAGATTTTGAGAGCCGGCCAGTCGAGATGCTGGCGGAGATAACCTCTCCCCCCGCCCTCCCCAAAGGGGAGGGGGCTGAGGTCCGTGAAGGCACTCCCCTCCTTGGGAGGGGTCAGGGGGAGGTTCGTCTTTATCAGCCTCCTGGCGTAGTGCTCTTCGAAGACTTTTCGGGCGGCAAGGCTGGCGGCATGAACCATTTTTGGGACAAGCTGCTGAATGTGAAGAAGGGCGGAACCATCAACATTGCCTATTTTGGAGACTCCTTCATAGAGAGCGATATCCTGACTTGTGACCTGCGTGAACTGTTGCAGGCCAAGTATGGCGGCTGCGGACCGGGCTGGGTCGATTGCGGCGGCGGTGTCGGTACAAACAAGCCTACCATTAGCGCCCGGAGCAAGAGCATCAAGGAGAACTGTATCCTGAAGAAACCTTTTGACGTCAACTTAGAGGCTATGAACCAGCGTTACTACCATGCTTCGGCTGGGGCTACGCTGAACCTGACGGCCACGAAGTATAAGCCGCATGTGGCCAGTTGGGAGCGGGCGACACTCTTCTTTGCCACTGACGCGAAGTTCACCGTGCGTACCTCGGGTGACAGCCTGACCATCGGTGAACAGACGTTTGAGCCGAAGGATGAGATTCAGGTCATGGAGACAAAGGCCCGCATGACCAAGCTGAACTATGCTTTCCCGAATGCCACGACGAAGACGCGCCTCTATGGCGTGGCATTGGATGGTGCCCGAGGGGTTGCCCTCGACAACTACAGCATGCGCGGTACGCCGGGCTTCATGTTGTCGAAAATCCCTGTTAAGACCATGCAGGAGATAGACAAGTACCGTCCATACGACCTTATTATCATCCAGTTCGGGCTGAACGTGGTGAACGACAAGGCCACCGATGCCCAGTGCCGTGCGTACATCAACCGTATGAAGACGGTCATAGAGAACTTCAAGAAGGCTTTCCCGAATGCCAGCATCGTGGTATTCAGCGTTCCTGACCGTGTGCAGCGCTCGGCTGGCGGCATCCACACGCTGAAGGGTGTGGAGAAGCTGGTGGGCTTCCAGCGTGTGCTGGCTAAGGAGTGTGGCGTGGGTTATCTGAACGTCCACAAGATAATGGGCGGCAACGACAGCATGAAGAAATATGTGGATGACGGTCTGGCTGCCAAGGACTACACGCATCTGAACTACAAGGGTGGAAAGGTATTGGCAGAGAAGATTTATAATTCCATACTGGCCGGTGTAGAGAACTACAGACGGAGGCATTGAACATTGAAGATAGAACATTGAACAGTGGACTGGGAGAGTATCATACAACAACTGACATACCACAGTGACGACCCGCTGATATTCAGCACGTCGCTGTTCTTGTTCCTTTTCTTAGGGTTCACGCTGGTCTATTTCCTGTTGGAGAAGAAGATGACGGCGCGGCTGTTGTTTGTCACGGCATTCTCCTATTACTTCTATTATAAGAGCAGTGGCTTCTACTTCTTCCTTCTCGCGGTGGTGACGGTGAGTGACTACTTCTTAGCGAAGGGAATTTATGCTTCGAGAGGAGAGTGGAGAGAGGAGAGTGGAGAGGCTCCCCTCCTTGGGAGGGGCCGGGGGAGGCTTCTGTTGATACTCAGCCTGCTCATTGACTTAGGGTTGTTGGGCTATTTCAAATATACCAACTTCTTCGGGAAGATGATAGCCGACTGCATAGGCAGCAACTTCCAACCGCTCGACATCTTCCTGCCGGTGGGCATCAGTTTCTTTACCTTCCAGAGCCTGAGCTACACCATCGACATCTACCGTGGACAGCTGAAACCCGTCAACTCGTTCCTCGACTATGCTTTCTACGTGTCGTTCTTCCCGCAGCTGGTAGCCGGTCCCATTGTCAGGGCACGCGACTTCCTGCCGCAGATACGCCGTGTGCCGCAGGTGACGGGCGAAATGATGGCGCGTGGCGTATGGTTTATTTCCGTGGGACTCATCAAGAAATGTGTCATCAGCGACTATATCAGCCTGAACTTCGTGGATCGTGTGTTCGAAGACCCCAGCCTCTATTCGGGTGTGGAGAACCTGTTGGGTATCTACGGCTACACGCTGCAGATATACTGTGACTTCAGCGGCTATAGCGACATGGCCATAGGCATAGCGCTGCTGTTAGGATTCACGTTCCCCCAGAACTTCAATACGCCGTACGTCAGTGCCAGCGTCTCTGAGTTCTGGCACCGCTGGCATATGTCGTTCTCTACCTGGATACGTGACTACATCTACATATCGTTAGGCGGCAACCGTAAGGGGAAGGTCCGCACTTACGTCAATCTCTTTGTGACCATGCTTATAGGCGGACTGTGGCACGGTGCTAACTTGAACTTTGTGGTTTGGGGTGCCATGCACGGTGCGGCACTGGCTTGTCACAAGTTCCTGCGCACAGAGGTGCTGCACCACGACAAGCATTATGTCTCTCATGGCATCAAGCGCTTCATGGCTATCCTGCTGACGTTCCACTTCGTCTGCTTTACGTTTATCTTCTTCCGTAACGTGTCGTTCGACAAGAGCCTGCTGATGATTCAGCAAATGCTGTTCAACATGCACTGGGAACTGTTGCCGGGAGTGGTGAGCGGCTATACATACGTCATGGTGCTTATTCTGTTGGGCTATGTCTCCCATTTCATACCCCGTGTGTGGAAGGAGAAGCCCATCGCCATACTACAAAAGGGCGGCCTGGTGCTGGAGTGTCTGGCACTGGTGGCTGTTATCTATCTGGTTATCCAGACGAAAAGCAGCACTATTCAACCGTTTATTTATTTTCAGTTCTAAAAATCCTAAAAAACAAACTACAATGACCAAGACATTATGTACCATATTTTTAACTTTACTGCTGACGCTGCCAGTAATGGGGCAGGGGACTTCCACTGCAGCCGTTCCGTCAGACAGTACGGCCACCGCAGCAGAGTTTGACTGGGAACCCGTGATGGAGGCTATTATATGGCACGAGAGCAAGGGTAACCCCCGTGCCCGTTGTGGCATTTATGTGGGCGTGATGCAGATTGCCCCCATCCTGGTAAGGGAGTGTAACGATATTCTGAAGCAGCGTGGCAAGTCAGAGCGTTTCAAGCTTGACGACCGCTACAGTGTAGAGAAGTCGAAGGCGATGTTCAAGGTGATTATGTCCAAATATAATCCTGAGAACGATATTGACAAGGCCTGCCGCATCTGGGCGGGAGGCATTCGGTATAGTATAAAGAAGACCCAGCCGTTTGTAGATTGGGTTCATAGATATATAGAAGCACATAAAAAGAAATGAAAGTATCAAGTTTAAGGTGTTGGGTGCTGGGTGTTGGGTGTTGCCTGTTGTCCGTTGTCGGTTGTCCTGTCATGAAGGCACAGCACGTGGCCTATCGGTTCACGCAACATTACAACGAGCGGGTAACGCTGTTTGAGAGTTTAGACGATATTGACAGTACAAAGATAGTGATGCTGGGCAACAGCCTCACCGAGAATGCTATTAGTTTTGGCGACTGGAGCACATTGTTGCGCAATAAGAACATAGTGAACCGTGGTATCTCGGGTGACGACGCATTAGGCATTACCTGTCGTCTGGTGCAGATACTGCCCAAGAAGCCCAAGGCCATTTTCCTGATGTGCGGCACTAACGACTTGAGCCATCATCTGACGGCAGAGCAGGTGTTCCGCAAGGTGAAGGGCGTTATTGACACTATCCGTGTGGGAGCTCCTGAAACGGAGCTGTTCGTGCAGAGTCTGCTGCCCATTAACGAGGGCTTTGGCCGCTGGAAGAACCTGCAGGGCCGTACTGACGATATACCCGTTATTAATGCCATGCTACAGCAGTACTGCGACGAGCTGGGCATCACGTTCATTAACCTCTTCCCCTTCTTTACGGCCCGTGGCGGTAAGGCGCAGAACGTGCTCATCCGCTACCTGAGTGTTGACGGGTTGCACCTTTCGCGGCCGGGCTATACCATTTGGGCACAGCGCCTGCAGCCCTTCATCGACGAGGTGAACTGGGAACAGTATGTGGGGGGGCAGTAAGGGTGATAGGGCTTATAAGGCTTACTTAATCACAAACTTATAAATCACGCGGCCGCGGCAGCCTACGACTGCCGTGTTGCCGACTACCACAGGCGACGACTCGAAGTTGGAGCCCACGGTCTTCTGGCACACCACTTCGCCCGTCTTGCCACGGACAATGCGCAGGATGCCCGATGCATCACCGGCAAAGACAAACATTTCGTTCTTCTCGTTGAGGAACGGGACGGGTGACGACCAGGCAAACTGACCGTAGGGCACGGTGTAGCGAATGGAGCCGTCCTTCGTGCTGAAAGCCGTCAGCTCGCCTACCGACTTCGACGCACCGTTGCGGCATACCTGTGCGAAGAGCAGGTCCTCGCAGTCGCCCCTGCCCAACAGTGGACTGGCATACATGCCGCCGTCGAGCGTCTTACCCGGCAGGTTCAGCCGCTTGCAGGCAATCTTCTGCTCCCAGACCAACTGTCCGTTCAGCGCGTTCAGCTTAATAAAGTGGCTGAAGCCGGAGTCCCCTTGCTTATCTACTTCGCAGGCTGTATATAAATAAGGTGTTCCCTGCTCCACGCGGCATACCATGGTGCCGTCGGAGTCGTCGTGGTTGTTGTAGTACCACACGGGGCGCATGGTGTTCAGGTTGACGCAGATGACGTTACCGCGATTGTCGGAGAAGAAGCCGTAGTTGCGATAGACGCAGAGGCTCGACTCAATGCCCGGCGCAGCACCATTGACCCGATAACGCATGACACTGACGCGCTGCAGCGAACCTTGGCGACGCTCATACTTATAGAAGCTGCCGTTCTCGCCCGGCCAAAACAGGAAGCCGCCTGCCACGATGGGAGAGGAGTCAAACGCGTTCCATCCGCGCCATGCCTTCTGGTCAGGCCCGAAGAAGAAGGTGCGCTCATGCTTCAGCAGGTCGAACGCCTGACAACCGAAGGGTCCCGCCTTGCGGGGCACACCCTGACCGACGTACAGGTTGTAGTATTCGGGGTCGAGCGACACGGTGCCCTTCACCACGTTGCCCAGGTCGAGCGGTTGCCGTGATGCCCGTCCCGTCTGGTAGTTGATGAAGTAACCCTTGCCACACAGTGAGCCCACGATGATTTCCTCGGGTCCGAAGTCGGCCGTCAGACCGGGCGATTGCTGGCGGAAGGCCGCCATCTGCTCGTCGGTCCAGTGTACGTAGAGCGGCTGTCCTGTCCAGCCCGAGCCACCGCCCCACACGCCGAAGCGGGTGTGGGTGGTGTCGTAGTCGGTCGTAAACTCCCATGCTATCTCGATGCTCTTAGGCGTTCCTTGCACGGTGCCTCCGAAGTCAGCGTTACGCATCAGGTTCTTACGGAAGGCAAACACACCGTTAGCCTTTTGGTAACGGTCGTCAAAATCCTTCAGCGGGTGGGCTGCCGAGTCGGCATTCTCCACCACATACTTCACGGCTTCTACTGAGGCGTAGCTCGTGTCGGGCAGCATCAGTTCTTCCATGGTCATTTCCACATCGACGGAGTCAGCGGCCTGCTGTCCGCTGTCCGTCGTCCTGCCTCCACATGCCGCAAGCGCCGGCACGAGCATCATGAGCAATAGTTTCTTCATCTTGTTGTTTATTTCAGTTGACGTCCGGCAGCGTCGTAGCGCTGTCCGTTATGTTCAATGATTAATAGTCCGTTCTCCATGAACTTACGCGTCCGCGGTCCGTCGTCTGTCGTTCGTAGTCCAACGATGCCCGTCGCCGAAGTGGCAGGCACGCGAACGTACATGTCATAGACACGTGCACCGCCGCCGCTGCTCGTGTTGAGCAGTTCAAGGGTACGGATGCGCTTGGCCTGCTCCTCGCTGAGTCCGGCCTGCTGTATCAGGTCCCATGCCAACAGCGTGGTCTTCTTCATCTTTTCAGTGGTAAAGCTGCCAGTAGTGCAGTCGTCGTAGGTCCAGTTAATCTTATCCACAATGTTGTACGACCCCTCCATCTTCATGCCGTTGTCCTTGGCATATGTAGTAGGCATGATGTTGCTCACCGTTGGCCGCCGTCACAAACGTGTCGTGCAGCGCCCCAACGCGTTGCAGGCTGTCCATCCATCCCCTTGCCTCGGGGTAGAGGTCGTACAGTTGCCTCAGGTGTTGTGCCGTGTCCGTCCTTTCGGGGTCAGGATTCAGCGAATAGCCCAGCAAATAGGCCGCGCCCCCAATGTCGGCCACGGCAAATGCTACCACGATGGCCGCCAATGTTCCTAATGTGTTGCGCAGTTTTTTCATCAGGCGTTGCTGTATGGTTGTTCCTTTCTTTGCCTGCAAAGGTACGAATAAGTGAGAACAATGCAAAACAAAACACGAAGTTTTTTGATTTTGCATTGTCGAGCGCAAGTACCTTCGACGAAGGTCAAAGGTACGAATAAGTGAGAACAATGCAAAACAAGACACGAAGTATTTGTTAAATAATTGTTAAATCATGTACTCAAAAGAACAACGTAACAATTATTTTTATACTTTTGCAGCCCCATAATGGAGAATAAACCTATCACATTTAAATAAACGTAATGAAAAAAGAAACCAACAGAAATTTAGTCAATGAGCTATTGGCGGTTAGCTGATGGCTGTTAGCTGTTGACGTTGACATGAGCGTTAGCGTTGACTACTCTGAAGGGCGTTCTTTGACATTTTGATACAATTACGTGCAACTATGTGATAGAGATTCTACACCTTTTTGAATTTCTATGATACCAAGGGCGGGCCTTACGGCTTGGCCCTAATGACTCTTGCGCTCTTTACTGAGCAATCGTTTTCAGATGTTTTTATTACTTTACTTCCAACTTTTTTATGTACAATATCGATAAGATAGAAGTTTCATTAGCATCAGAACACAAGTCTCATTACACTATTGGTGGCGTTACCGTCACCATCATCATGAAAAACGCTCCCTTCGATGCAGAAGATTTCAGCGAGTGTCAATGCAACATCTACGCTGACGACTTTTTCCCTATGTGCAGCAGCTTGGACGCTGCGCAGTCGGACTTCGAGTGGCCCACACTCGTGTATGCCATGCAGTCGTGTCGTGTCTGGCTACCCGGCAAATACACCCTGTATCTTCGCTGGATGAACGACGTGCTGCTGCAGGTTCCGCTGACCCTCACCAAGCGCGGACACTTCAGGCTCTCGGCCATGAAAGAAGAAGAGCCGTTAGGACTGGCAGACATCGTAACCTGCAGTCTGGAGGGTAAGCACGGCGGCTGGACCCTGATGGCGAGCCAGCCAGGAACGGCCATGCTGCGGCGCAAAGCGATGGAGAATGCGCAGATAGACCTCTTCAACATCTATCGGGAGGGACTTTCCCGTCCACCCGTCAAGGAGAACAGGAACTACCTCATCAGCACGGTCAACAGGGACCTGGACGACAAAACCCTGCAGCTCTTCCACAAGACGGTGGGGCGGGGCGAGATGCTCGTCTGCCTGGACTGCCAGACACTCTATGATGTCACCCGCGGCAACCCCTACGAGTTTCTGAATGAACGACTGGACCAGCCTGACTATGCCGCGTACTGCCTGACCAACGTCGGCTCGCTGCTCTCTACGGGCGGCAAGGTCATCGTCAGGCGCATCGTCGAGAAAGTGCGACAGGACAAGCGCAGCTGCCTCTGGCTGTGCGGACTGAAACAGGAAGTGGACAACGTGCTGGAGGTGTTCCCCTCGCTGAACGACTTCTTCCCGCGCGAAAACCGCTTAGAGCAACAGCCTTACACCGCCTTCGAAATGGTGCAGGCCTTCAACGGCGCAGTCATTGAGGCGGGGCTCGAGCTGTCTTCAGTAGCCTCCCACCGCCTGGCACTGGCCGTGCTGAAAGCCCACGGGCTGGGCCGGCTCTCCGGCTGGACGCTGGCTGACGTGCGGCGCTTCGTGGCAGAAGACGTCTGTCCTCGCTTTATTCAGCGTACTATCAACAACCTTGCCAGTTTCCAGGTTGACACGCTGGAGCCGGGGGACCTGAACCTTGGCCGCCTGACCGAGGGACAGACCGACTTCGAGGAGAGCATACGTGAGCTGAACGCTATGGTGGGACTTGACGACGTCAAGCAGAGCATCATCACCGTGGCCAACCAGACCCGCTTCAGCATCGAACGGAAACGCTTAGGCCTGAAGACACGAGGCAAAAACGTCTTCCATGCCATATTCACCGGCAATCCCGGGACGGGCAAGACGACCGTAGCGCGGCAGTTGGGCAAGGTATATCACTCGCTTGGACTGCTTTCCAAGGGCGATGTCGTCGCCGTTGACCGCACGCGCCTCGTGGGGCGTTACATCGGTGAGACCGAGGAGAACATGAAGGCCGTGCTCGAAGAGGCTCGCGGTAACGTGCTCTTCATTGACGAGGCCTACACGCTCTACGACGGAGCCAATGACCGCAAGGACTTCGGAGGACGGGTCATCGACTCGCTGCTCACCGTGCTGACACAGCCCGACCCGGACATGCTCATCATTCTGGCAGGGTACGAGAAGGAAATGGACGGCATGCTCCAGACCAATCCCGGGCTCATGGGGCGCTTTCCTTACAAGTTCCGCTTTCAGGACTATGACGCTCAGCAGCTCATGGACATTGCCTGCCGCCTGCTGAAACGCGAGGACTACGTGCTCACCGACGAGGCCGCCAAGGAACTGCTCTCCACCATTGAGCTGACCCTGCAGCAGCGCACGCGTAACTTCGGTAATGCACGCTGGGTGGAGCAGTACATCAGCAACGGCATCATTCCCGCGCTGGCCGACCGTGTGACGGCTCACGACGGGTCTGTAACGGCCGCACTCTACCAGACCATAGAGGTTGCTGACATCCGAAAGGCCTTCGAGAAGTTCAACCCCCGCACCATCGAACTGAAACCCCGCCGTCAGATAGGCTTCAGCGCCTGACGAAAGTTTAACACTTCCGTTGTCACTTTTTTTTGCCGTTTCTCTTGCAAAACCAAGAAAAATTTCGTACCTTTGCAGAGAACGTTCAAGTTCCCTTTCAGCAGGCAATAACGACGGTTATTGCACTTTGTACCGTCAAGTCGGCACTTTCCTGTCTGAAAAGTGCCGTCTTGACTTCAGAAAAGTGCCGACATGTTGCTTTTCAGTTACGTTTTACTTACAAAAAAGAGAATGAGAAAAAGATTCTTTTATGAGCGGGTGTGCAGCTGTTCACCCGTTCGTGGTGTGCAGTACATGCAACCAGACTTGTTGCGTGCAGTAGTGAACCGCGAGATACACCCCATCAGGTGTGCCTCCACCTGCGGGCGTAAAGCCTGCAAAGCCATGACCTTGGGTGACCTTTGCGCCGAGGCCGGCCATCCCCAGTGGGCTAAACATCTGTGGGCTTTCGGCATTGAACAGATACACGACAAGGACTATGCAGACTGGCTGGGCGTGTGGTTCAATCCCGATTATGTCTGTCTGCAGGATGTTATCTCCAATGGATGGTGTGAACTGCTGGGCCGGCGTATCGATGACATTGACCGTCGCTACGGCTTCAATAACCCGCAGGGACGCAACTGCTGGGAATACTGGGCTGGCGACGGGTGGTACGAATCCTTCAGATACGAGAAGTTTGACGTTGATTCGGACTATTGGCGCGACTATTTCCTGACCATGCGTAGGGAGGCCATGCAGGAGCAGGCCACGCAGCGCCTCTTCCGCGAGGGGCAGGGAGAATTGCCTCCCCAGGCGCAGGACTTCTTCTACTATTGGGAGGACTTCGATCCCACCGAGCAGGACCTCTACTTCAAAATAGACGACTGGGACTTTGAGTGCTCTTCATCAGGATGATTTCTTCAACTCATCAGCCGAAAGACAGTTCTTGGCTATCTTCACGTCATTCCTTCTAATTTCCTTCCTCGTATATATGAAGAATATGCTCATTAATGGTAGAGCGTGACTTGCCTACAGCTCTGCCATTTGGTCTATAGTCAGCCATACCGTTTTATCTTCCAACCGAACATCAAGCCGGACGACACCATCCGCCGTACGATAGATGATGATATTCTGTTGCTCGTCCATACCTTATTATATATTAGCATCGAAAATCAAAGTCCTCTCTCTGCCCAGTCACCGCGGTCAAGATTACGATACCCGATGGCTTCGGCGATGTGCATGGATTGGACTTTTTCTGAGCCGGCGAGGTCGGCAATGGTGCGGGCCACCTTGAGGATGCGGCTGTAGGCACGGGCGGAGAGCTTCAACTTCTCCATCGCCATGCGGAGCATATCAAGACTTTGGGCATCGGGTTCCGCAAACTCATGGAGCATGCGCTCGGTCATCATGGCGTTGCAATGGATGCCTTTGTATGGCTTGAAGCGCTCCTCCTGAATCTTGCGGGCAGCAATGACGCGCTCGCGGATGACGGATGAGGGCTCGCCGGGCTGCATCTGCGAGAGCTGGGCAAAGGGCACGGCCTGTATCTCGCAATGAATATCGATGCGGTCGAGTAGGGGGCCGCTTATTTTAGAGAGATAGCGGCTAATTTGTCCTGGGGTGCAGTTACAGTGGTGGGTCGGGTCGCCATAGTAACCACATGGGCAGGGGTTCATGGAGGCAATGAGCATAAAGGAACATGGGTACTCCACGTTGTACTTGGCACGACTGATGGAGATGGTACGATCCTCTAACGGCTGACGCAGAACTTCGAGGACTGAGCGCGCGAGCTCTGGCATCTCGTCGATGAATAAGACACCGTTATGTGCAAGGCTTATTTCGCCAGGTTGCGGGTTCTGACCCCCGCCAACGAGTGCAACCTGGGATATGGTGTGGTGAGGACTGCGGAAGGGACGCTGGGTGATGAGGCTGGTGTCACGTGCGAGCTTGCCTGCTACAGAGTGTATCTGCGTGGTTTCCAGACTCTCGGCCAGTGAGAGGGGTGGCAGAATGCTGGGCAGTCGTTTTGCCAACATGGATTTTCCGCTACCCGGGGGACCGATCATAATGAGGTTATGTCCGCCCGCTGCTGCTACCTCAAGTGCTCTTTTTACGTTCTCCTGACCACGAACGTCGGAGAAATCGAGCTCGAAGTGGTTCTGCTGCTCGTAAAATTCCTTGCGAGTATTGATTCGGGTGGGTTCAATGTCTGATTTCCCATTGAAGAAATTAATGACATCCATCAGGCTGTCCATGCCATAGACATCGAGATTGTTGACCACGGCGGCTTCGCGGATGTTCTGGCGAGGCACTATCAGACCTTTGAATTGCTCTTTGCGTGCACGAATGGCAATGGGCAGGGCACCTTTGATGGGCATTAGTTTACCGTCGAGTCCCAGTTCTCCCACCAGCATAAACTTATCAAGCAGCTCAAGAGCGACTTTGTCGCTTGCAGCAAGAATGGAAATGGCAATAGGGAGATCATAGCCAGAGCCCTCTTTCTTGATGTCGGCAGGTGAAAGGTTGATGGTAATATCCATCATGGGCATTTTCAGACCGTTATTGATCAATGCTGCCTTGATGCGGTCGTAGCTTTCTTTTACTGCCGTGTCAGCCAGTCCCGTCATGTGTAGCTGCATGCCTCGTGACATGCTTGTCTCTACCTGAACGGTTGTTACGTCAAGACCATTGACTGCTGCACAATATGTTTTTACGAGCATATAATTTAGGTTAGGGTGAAACTATAAGCGGGCTTAATAAGCCCGCTAAACTCCTTCTTGCCTTTGGCAAGTGCCGCGAGCGGGACTCGAACCCGCACAGCCATTCCTGGCCAAGGGATTTTAAGTCCCTCGTGTCTACCATTCCACCATCGCGGCTTGTGGGTTGCAAAGGTAATAAAAAGTTGAGAGTTGAGCGTTGAGCATTGAAAGTTTTTTGCGTCCGCCTTTGTTTTTTAACGTTTTTTTACCTCTTAACGGTTGTGCACCAGCAGATAGCCGAGTGGCCCGGTAGTGGTTGCCACGTATTGCGTCAGGTTGACGTCGCCCTCTTCTCCGTCCAGAATGATGCCGCGGTTGTTCATGTTGTAGTGCTTGTTGCAGTTGGTGCAGGTGGCGGTGCCGGCGGCATCCATGGTGAGGCGGTAGCGGGGGTTGGTGTACGAGTTGTGCTTCCTGGTGCAGTTAGGACATTGCAGGTCGTAGGCGGTGAAGCCGCCGTTGGGCGTTTCGTTGAGTGCCTGAAACCCCACGATGATGCCGTTGTTGATGCCAATGACGTAGCTGGTGCGCTGTTCGAGGACGGTCTCTTTCTGCTGGGAGGACAGCCCCTGGTTGTTCATGAAGTTGACGTAGCTGATGCCGCTGCTCATTGACTCGCTGATTTGGCAGAACACCCCCCTTGAGTTAGGATTCATGGCGGAGGCCAGTGTCTGGTCGAGGAAGGTGCCGTTCTGGAATGCAAAGTAGCAGGGTGAGCTGCTGAACTCACTCTCTGCGTTGCATGCGGAGAGGAGCAACAGTCCGAAGACAGGAAGTAATGCCCGGGTAAAGAGTTTCTTCATCATAAGGCGAGGAGCTGTTTTTCGGCAGTAAGGACTTTCTCGAAGTTGAACCCTTCGAGCACGGAGTTCATGAGTGCCTGTATGCGGTCGTTGCAGAGGTTGCCCATGCTGCCCTCGTGGGTGTGGTGCAGGTTCTTGTCGGGGGTGAAGCGGCCTGCCTCAATGTCGAGTCCCACCTTCTTGTAGGCATCGCGAAAGGGCATGCCCGCAGCGGCGAGACGGTTGACCTCTTCAACAGAGAACATGGGGTCGTACATGGGATTGTCGAGGATGTGGCGGTTAACCTCCATTTTGTTAATAATGTATGCGCACATGGAGAGGCAGTCCTTCAGTTCGTCAAAGGCAGGCAGGAAGACCTCCTTGATAATCTGCAGGTCGCGGAAATAGCCCACGGGCAGGTTGTTCATGATGAGCGTCACCTGCTGGGGCAGTGCCTGCAGCTTGTTGCACTTGGCGCGTATGAGCTCGAAGACGTCGGGGTTCTTCTTGTGGGGCATGATGCTGGAGCCGGTGGTACACTCCTTGGGCAGCTTGACGAACGAGAAGTTCTGCGAGTTGAACAGGCAGGCATCGAAGGCCATCTTTGCCAGTGTGCCGGCTATGGTAGCCAGTGCGAAGCCCACGTTACGCTCTGTCTTGCCACGCCCCATTTGTGCATACACCACGTTGTAGTTCATGGTGTCAAACCCCAGCAGGTCGGTGGTCATCTGGCGGTTCAGGGGGAAACTGGAGCCGTAACCGGCAGCGGAGCCTAAGGGGTTGCGGTTGGTCATCTTAAAGGCTGCCTGCAGGAAGAGCATGTCGTCGCAAAGACTCTCGGCGTATGCACCGAACCAGAGTCCGAACGACGAGGGCATGGCTATCTGCAAGTGGGTGTAGCCAGGCATGAGCACCTCACGGTACTGATTGCTTTTCTGCAGTAACTCGTCAAAGAGCTGGCTGACCAGTTCGGCTACAGCCATGAGCTCATGACGGGTGAAGAGTTTCAGGTCAACCAACACCTGGTCATTGCGTGAGCGTCCGGAGTGTATCTTCTTGCCCATGTCGCCCAGACGGCGTGTGAGCATAAGCTCTACTTGTGAGTGAACGTCCTCAATGCCGTCCTCAATGATGAATTCGCCACGCTCGGCAGTGGCGTAGATGTTCTTCAGCTCGTCAAGCAGTTGGCGCAGCTCGCCGGTCTCTAACAGTCCGATGCTCTGCAGCATGGTGATGTGGGCCATGGAGCCCAGTACGTCATATTTGGCGAGGTAGAGGTCCATGTCGCGGTCACGGCCTACGGTGAAGCGTTCAATCTCCTTGTTTATTTCGTAGTTCTTCTCCCAAAGCTTATTTGCCATAGTCTGATTTCGGTATTTCGGTATAACGTTAGTCCTTAAACATAAGGAACCTGTGCCAATGCGTCGGCAATCTTCTCCAGCCCGTCCTGCAGCGGCCCGCTGACCATGCCTTTCAGCATGAAGGGAATGTCGGCCTTGAGCGTCAGTTTCATCTTACTCGTTGTCTCGGTGACGGGCAGAACCTGAATCCAGAGGTTGAAGGGCAGGGGTGACTGTGCTGTCTCAAATTTGATGCACTTAGGCTCTTCCCGGTCACAGATGCGCAGGGTGAGCTGTCCCACAGGGTCAACGTTAATACTCACTGTGTCGTGGTCGAAAGTAAAGTCTTTCACTTTGTCTTCGGGCACGCGGTCGCGTACCTTCTCCAGGTTGTTCAGGTCGCTCAGGTTCCTATAGACGGCAGCCTGAGGATAAGGTATTTGCTTGATGCTGCTTTCAAATGTACTCATATTCTCCATTCGCTTGGGTTCTTTCTCCATTCGGCCAGTACGGCCTTGTCTTCTTCCTTTATGTAACCAGTCTCGGCGGCTGTTTCCAGTACGGCCTCGTAGTCGCTCAGTGTGATGAGCGTGACACCAGCTTCGCGGAAGGCCTCTTCGGCTACGGGGAAGCCATAGGTGAACGATGCCACCATGCCAACAACCTCTACGCCGTACTCCCTGAGCGCCTTGACGGCCTTCAGGCTGGACCCTCCGGTTGAAATGAGGTCTTCTATGACGACGACCTTGGCTCCCTGCCTGAGTTCACCCTCCACCTGGTTGCCCATGCCGTGGTCTTTCGGCTTCGGACGCACGTAGGCGTATGGCAGTCCTAACTGGTCGGCCACCAGCGCGCCCTGTGCGATGGCTCCCGTAGCCACGCCGGCAACGGCTTCTGCCTCTGGGAAATACAGTTGGACAGCATGACACAGTTCCAACTTGACGAACGAGCGTACGTCGGGAAAACCTAATGTCTTGCGGTTGTCGGTGTAGATGGGTGACTTCCATCCGCTGGCCCATGTGAAGGGCTCGTCAGGCTGAAGCTTGACAGCTTTTATCTCCAGTAGTTTTCTGGCAAACAGTTTCTTGATATTGTCCATAATTGTTTGTCTATGTATTTAACGATTTGCAAAAGTATAGTTTTTCTGCCACACGACCAAAGTTTTTCATCTATTTTATGAAATCAGCTGTATGTGAAGCCTAAAGTGAGAACGCTGAAACGGATGTGCTCCTTCTTAGGGTGCAGGGCCGAGGCACAGGCAATGATGGTGGCCCCGGTGGTGGTGACGTCATCAATCATCAGGACGTGCTTGCCTTTCAGTAGCGTGGCTTTATCGGTAGCCTGAAACTGTTGTTCTACATTCTTCAAACGCTCCCATCGGTCAAGGTGTGTCTGGCTTTGGTCAAAGTGCAGGCGGACGACGGCATCATCTGCGATGGGGATGCCCGTCACGCGGCTGATGCCTTTGGCTATCATCATGCTTTGGTTGTAGCCGCGCTCTTGTTGACGTTGCGGGGTGAGTGGGATGGGGACAATGGCGTCGATACCCTCGAAGAACCCGCTATCCTTGATTTCCTTGGCGGCCACTTGACCCATGCTGACGCCGATGTCTGGCTGGTGGTGATACTTCAGGTCATAGACAATCTGACTGGTCTTGGTGCTTGGTGTGTAGTAGAAAAGAGCCGTCACCCGTTCCACGGGTATCAGTCCCCAGAACATTTGTGCCATTTTGTTCTCATAGGGATCCAGATGGAACTGTGTGCGGGGCAGTTCGCCGTTACACGCGCGGCATAAAAATTCTTCGTCAGTGTCTAACCGGTGGCCGCACATCACACAGCCGCGTGGCGCAATGAGGTCAAGCAGGGAACTAATAAGGTTCATAGTTTTCTTCATCTACGTCAATACATTGCCGTATGATGTCGAACGTGAAGCCGCGTCCTACGGCAAAACGTATAAGTTTCTGGTCCAGCTCGTAGTCGCTGGCAGCTTTTGTCGTACGCCGTTTCTGCTTCAGCAGAGGCCGCAGAATGTTCAGGTACTCCTCATCGCTGATGTCGTCGAGCACGCGCTGTCGGATGTCATCATCTATGCGTTTCTGCCAGAGAGCCTGCTCCACCTTGCGGCGCCCCCATTTGTTGTAGCGCACCTTGTCCATGGCGAAGGCCCTGGCAAAGCGTTCGTCATCGACATAGCGCCCGCTCACCAGTTTCTGCATGATGCGTGCCTGAGCCTCTTCACCGATTTCCCACTTCCGCAGTTTCTCGGTCATTTCCCACTGGCAGTGCTCTCCCTGTGCGCATAGTGCAGCGAGGCGCAGCAGGGCTTCCTTTTCGCTGATTTCCTGTTTCATAGGTAAGCTGTTATAAATCTGTCTTTTCCGAATTGGTCCTTGTATAGTTGAACATGAGTAAAACCAATGCTTTCCATAAGATTTAACATACTGTCACCATACAAGGCGTTCATCTCCATCAGTAAGCATCCCTTAGGCTTTAATGCCTTCTGGGCATAGCACCCTATGCTGCGATAGAACAGCAGGGGGTCGTTGTCTGGAACGTATAGTGCCAGCGGTGGTTCCCAGTTGAGCACGTTGCGCTCCATTTGTTTCTTCTCACGTTCACAGACGTAGGGCGGGTTGCTCACAATGATGTCCCAGCGGCTGATGTCGTCGGGCGGTTGTAGTGCATCACGTTTCTCAAACTGCACCTTGGCGCCCAGCCTTTGAGCATTCCCCCGGGCCACCGCCAGCGCTTTGTCTGATATGTCCCACGCCGTCACCTCAGCCTCTGGCAGGTTGAGTGCCAGCGTAATGGCGATGCAGCCCGAGCCCGTGCCGATGTCGAGAATGGTGTTGGGTGATGGTTGCTGCCCGTTAGCGTTGACAAGTCTGATTAGCTCCATGGTCTCAGGTCGGGGAATCAGCACACCTGGCTCTACATGGAAGCTACGGCCGCAGAAGTCGGCTTTGCCTAACACATATTGAACGGGTTCGCCTTGTTCAAGCCGTTGTGCCAGCTGCTCCAGCTCTTCGTGGGGCAGGTCAGCATCGCGCCCCATCAGCAGGTCGCTTAGCGTCAGGCCAAACCTCTCTTCATAGACCATGCGTGCTATGGCCTTAGCCTCATTCTCGTCGTATAATGGCATCAGCCGGTGCCAAAGTTCTTTGTAAATCATGATTTATAGAATGCAAAGTTACGAAAAAACGAGTGAAACGCAAAAGAAAAACGCGTTTTTCTTTGCATTTCCGAGTGCAAGTAACTTCGGCGGAGCCAAAGTTACGAAAAATCGAGAGCAAAACAAAGAAACTCGTTTCTTTTTTTGCCGAGATGAAGTAAGTTCGCCAATTTATTGGCAAAGTTACGAAAAAAGGTTGTAACGAAGAAGCATTTTTCGAATATTAACGCAGAATGACCGTAAATAAAGGGCAAGACGGGAATTGAGAGCCCCTTGGAAAGTGGGGGCAATAATGCGGGGACAACACAACAAAATCCGCAGTTCCCTCAGAGTGTGGGAAATCTACGGATTCTGTCTTCGTGTGCTTCAGGCTCAGAGCGTAACGGGGCCGTAGCCCATGCAGCTCGTGGTGCCCAGTGCGGTGAGTGCTGCCGAGACGATGCTCGCGATGATCTGGAGGATGACCCTCCACGTTTCCTTGTTCTTCATGGTAATTTTTTTTTTAATTAGTAATTAGTAATTAGTAATGAGTAATTATGATTACCTCCCGGGTGGTAGCAAATTCTTCACTCTTCACTCTTCACTCTTCATTTAGGGCTCA
>FLNX01001880.1_pt1 | contig 40195 bp, 24 predicted proteins | sample 1140341 | NCBI WGS metagenome assembly FLNX01 (sample SAMEA3878208, study PRJEB12797) | bioreactor metagenome | biome: Moose rumen | place: Sweden | collected 2011-10 | reverse complement strand
AAAAGTTTACTATTGTTAAGATTCTATCTCAGTTATCGAGTCAACCTTTTTCAGGTTTAGTCACAACCTTTTTCAGGTTTAGTCATATACTCATGTATCGTTTATCTAACGTGTATCTATCGTATATCTTACGTACTCAATAGCGGAACAGAAGCGGAAAAAATGCATTATTGCTTCGCTTTTCCTTCGTAGTTGCTTCGTAGTTCTTATCTCGTTATTACTCGAACGATTATTTCTTAGCCCACAAGGGGCACGACTATTGCTGTGCAATTTTCCTTCGTTCTTCCTTCGTAGTTCCTTCGTAGTTCGTTCGTGTTTTGGTGGTGGTTTTATTGTCACCAACAGCGGGTGAAAAGTTACTTGTTGGTCAGTTGTCGTGATACCTTGCTATTTTCTCATCTGCCGTTGCAGGACATTCTGCACGTACCATTTGGATTCTGATATTTTGATAAAAACTTGTTTTGGTGCGATTCTTTGTGTTAAATAATCATGTTTTGGTGCAAAACTATTGCATAATTTGTTGTATATATGCTTATCCAAATGGAGATAGATACGTTACAGGTTATGGGGCATCGATTAGTGGGCTATGTCTACCCGACACAAAAAGTGCGGACATCGTTTGCCGAATATCCGCACCCGAGGAAAATAAACAAGACCTATGCCTACAAGGCAGCATATTAACGATAAAAGCCCGTGCCGAAGCACGAGCATTCTTGTCGAAAGTATGCAGTGTAATCCATATAGAAGACCTTATAAATAGGGTCTATATGTTACGACTTTGTCCGCATTCCTAATAAAATAGTGTCCAGTTATTTTTCAGGGTGCAAGTACTACGCAAAAACGCTTAATTAAATATGTCTTGAACTGTTGCCCTCTGGCGGGTCAGTTCGGGGATTGTTCTTATCTTAGCCCATAGGCGATTAATAGTTATTGTTGTTTATGTTGTTCTGTTGTCGTCAACATAACATAAAAAGTGCTGCAAAGATACAACATTTTGGGGGAATATGCAAATTTATTTACAAATTTGACATAAATATGACCTTATTTTAACAAAAATGCTACGTTTTTGTTTATTTCGCGCTTACAAGTTCGCGCTATGTCTTTTGGGTTAAGGGCAGTAGCCGGTGAGAGGGAAAGAAGCCAGGTTCCCAGGAGACCAGGTGCCCGAAGGGCAAATGGGCGAGGGGGAAGAACATCAGGAAGAAGCCAGGTTCCCAGGAGACCAGGTGCCCGAAGGGCAAATGGGCGAGGGGGAAGAACATCAGGAAGAAGCCAGGTTCCCAGGAGACCAGGTGCCCGAAGGGCAAATGGGCGAGGGGGAAGAACATCAGGAAGAAGCCAGGTTCCCAGGAGACCAGGTGCCCGATAGGGCAAATGGGCGAGGGGGAAGAACATCAGGAAGAAGCCAGGTTCCCAGGAGACCAGGTGCCCGATAGGGCAAATGGGCGAGGGGGAAGAACATCAGGAAGAAGCCAGGTTCCCAGGAGACCAGGTGCCCGATAGGGCAAATGGGCGAGGGGGAAGCCCCACCCCCGCCCCCTCCCCGTGATGGGAGGGGAGGTAAATGTTGGGTAGAGAATGTTGGTCAGCCCAAAGTGAGCGTTCGATAAGCGTTCGATCAGCGTTCGATGGGCGATTGTGTCGCAATGGTAACCGTGACGGAAGATTGACCGAAAATTGAAAAGAGCCTCACCCCCGACCCCTCCCCGTGATGGGAGGGGAGGTGGTGGGCAGTTGTCGGTTATGGTAGTGTAATGATTTTGCCGGAGAGAAGGATTTTGTTATCGTTTTCGTAGAAGCTATAGACATAGGTAGTACCGGGTTGTAGTTGTACCTCTGTGCCGTTATTTCCCCAGAAGTCGATGAGTTGTTCATCTCCATTAGCGAGGACGACGACTTCTCGGTGGTTGGCGTCACAAGGTGTGAGTTCATAGATAGCGGTACCTCCTCCGTTGACATTATAGACATAGAATCTGACATTCATGCGTATGGTTCCGACGAGTAGTTTGCCTCCGGGTATGACTTTAACGAGGCAGTCGGTCGCTTTAGCGGATTGTGCGTTGTTAATAGTGTCGTACGGCATGAATATCCTGTACTCTCGGTCGGCATTGTTCTCGGCGGTACAGATGATGATAGCCTCATATCCGAGCATTGTGCCGTTGTCGGACAGCACTGCGTTAATGAGTGGTGTAGAGACGGAGACTTGTGTGCTGAGTGGCAGTGCTTCAATCTCTGGGACGGATCCTCCTGCAGGCAGGTAGTAGATATACTCATATTCTGCATTGGTATAATCGAGGTCGGGGTTGAAGTTATTGAGCAGTTCTCCGTCGGCAGTGAGTGCGCTGAGCCTATTTTCGGAAGAAAGTGTTATCTCCTGTGTAATGACATAGGTGCGTACCTCTCCATTAGCGGCGGTGACAGCGATAATGACGGTTCCGTTGTCTTGCAGTGTCATTGAGACAGAAGCGTTATCGTCGTTAGGAATAGCGGTAAAGTCCTCGAGTGTGAGTTTATCGCTTTCCTGTGTGCCGACAGCCAAGTCGATATTATACTCCGTTTGATTGGGGTCGAAAGATGGTAGAGTATCATTCTTGACTAAGATAGCGGCGAGTGTGTTATCGTTGTTTTTGCCGAGCGTAAAGACGAGTTGGTAGACATTAACATCTTCACAGAAAGCGGGGTCTTGCGCACACGAAGGCGCATAGACATCGATTTCGAGCGCGAATTGTGCTGTTTTTTCGTCTGCCCAAATAGTATCGGACCAGAGTTCTTCGACCCACTGTCCTTGTTCAGCGAGCACAGGAACAACTTGCGGGAGTGTGTCTTGTCCGAAAGGTATCGTGAAGTCGTATCGTGTGATAAGCGGGTCAAAGTCCATCGGTTGTTCGACTCCGGAGACGAGGATGTCTTGGAGGTTATGGTTGGTGGATTGAGCGTGTGTAAAGATGATCCGATAGTCCTTGGATGTGACTTGGTCTTCAGCTATAACGGTAATGATAACGGTGTCGGGTGTGTTATAATCCAGTGCATCTCCGAGTGTCTGATAGGAGATGGACTGTGTGTTAGCGTCCTTTAAGATACCTTCGACTTTAGGCAGGGTTTCCGCCATACCGAGTGTCACCTTGTAGTTGAGCAGGTTTTCGTTAAAGCCGGGCATTATCTGCGTTTCGTTCATCGTAATCATGGAGAGTGTCGCATCATTATTATATTCGATGGGGAAGTGTATGGTATAGTCATGTGTTGTTCCGTTCTCAGCCGTAACAGTGAGTTGTACCATTTGTCCGAGCGAATGTGCGGTTGTATCAACCATATAGGCAGTGCTAACGGTCTCCGTTTCCTCCGCCTCGTACTTGACGATAGGCAGCATAGAGGTTCCATACGGCAAGGTATGGTAGAAGGTCGTTCCCTCGGGTGTAAATCCGTTCAGGCTATCGACGCCGACATAGATCATGGTGAGTTGGTTGTCGGTATGTTTGCGTATTTCGGAAGTTACGGTGTAGATAGCATAGTCTCCCGATTCGGCAGTGACGCGTAGTTGTCGCACCATTTTGTTGTCGGCAAATTGAATGGTATCGATGAGTACTGTTTGTGACTCTCGTGCTTTTTCATATCCGAGTTCGGGATGGTTAGCCGTCCCCGGGTCCAAAGTGATATAGTAGTTATGTATATCCCTATCATAACCGTCTAATCGGACGAGGTTAGCGTTAATCTCGTTGAGGTATGTTTCGGAAGCATAACTGAATTGGAAGAGTACAACATACTCTTTCGAGTTGGTAGCGTCGCCAGCGAGGACATCGATGGTTGCTTTGATAGCGTCGTTCCCGATGGGTTCGACTCGGCTATTGACGGTCTGGAACTCGTCCCCGTTGGTCCAAGAGATTTTCTGTATACCACGCACCTCTTGCGGCAAGGTTACGGTATAGAAATATGTCTCGTGGTTGAAGTCAATGATTGTCCGTTCCTCCCAGAAGCCTGAAGCGTTTTTGAAGGTATAGTTTATTCCCTCGAGGTAGGCGTTAGGTGATTGTTGTTCGCGGAAGGAGAGGTGGTAGGTATTGATATGTACCTCGTCCTTAGCGGTAACGAGTATATCGACATCGGTGCCGTCCTTTGTGATGGTAACATCCTTGACGGGTGCAGTCAAAACGGCTCCGACCTCGGGGACGGATGTGGAGCCTTGCGGCATGTAGATGATGTAGTTATTGTTGCCCGGATCGAAGGAGAGTTCAGGATTTTGTAGGACATTATACTCGCTCATGGGTGCTCCGTTGAGGAGGATATTATCGAGTGTAGCGATATTGCTCATGGTCTCGAGGTAGACATCGACATAGTAGTCGGCTGTTGTGATGCCGTCCTGTGCGAGGACATGCAGTCGCTCGGTGAAGTGTCCCGTCTCGACCTCCGTTGAAGTGATGGTAACCGTTTGGAACTTATCCTGTTGGAGGTACTGCATATTGACGGTCTCGGCAGCAATACGCTTGGCATAATAGTGCCGTCCAGACTCGAAGAGTGAGTCTACTCTCCATCCGTTGACATAAATCATGTCGAGGTTAGCGTTATGACTGGGTTCCGCCGTGATATTGAGGATATAGGTATTGCGCGAGCCATCTTCTGCCGTGACATTGAGATAGGTCAGTTCCCCGACTGCTCCTTGCTCCACGACGACTGTTTGTCCCGGATGTCCTACCTCGTAGGTGATAGCGGGCATAGGTGTTTCTTGTAGTTTGACAGCCGGTGCGGGCAGTAGGAGTTCATAGTAGAAGGAGTCTTCGCGGTAGGCGATATCATATCCTTCAACGGAAATGTTCTTGAGGGTAGCGATATTGCTCAGGTCAGGCATGAGTTGAAGTGTATATCTCCTTGTCTCCACTTGATTAGCGGCAGTGACATCGAAGTAGTAAGTTGAGTCCTCGAAAGTGAGATGAACGGTTTGGTTGCTGTTGTTTTTGAAGGAAATGATATTGACAGCGGTGTCCGTAGCCAGTTCATATTCCGTGGTTGTGGGGCTCCAGTATTCGATGAGGGTATCTCCTATGTAGATGGCCTTGAGTGACGGGTCGTCGTCCGCAGCTTGATAGTAGTTGAGGGTATAGCTGTGCTCGGCATCGGAACTATCGTAGAGTTTCCAGACCTCCTTGTCTTGTGTCTGGACAAGGACAAGGTTGTCCCTGTCAAACGCCTTGGTGACACCTGTCCAAGTCGGTTGATTAACGACATATTCAGAGGTTGTGGTATTGAAGTCGAGCATTTCTTCGCCGTCTAATTGTATCCCTGTGAGTAGCCCTGTAGTCACCTGTGCATCGTCTATGGTGATGGTATAGGGGGTACCGGTTGTACCATCCTCAGCCGTAACAGTGAGTATGATGGTGTTGTTATTTTCTACCATGTTTACGACCTGTCCATCCGTCCATTTATCGAAGGTGACGGCGGGGAAGTTGAGTGTTTGTACGGTGTAAGCGTAGGTTGTCTCATTGAAGGGCACATCGGTTGTGAGACTATTTTCGCCCTGCATGACCGTCAGGCTCTTCAAGGTGGTTTTATTGCTTATTTGTCGATTGAAGGTGATCGTAATGATACGGGGGTCCCCCTTTTCCGGTGTGATAGTGAGTGTCACGACATTGCCGTCAATGGCTGTGTGTACATTCTGTCGTGAGGATGCGGGGAAGGGTTGTACATCGGGGATTGGCGTTGTGCGTCCGATTGTCAGGTTGAAGTCATTAGCGTCTGCTTGATAGATATTGACTCCCCCGACGAGCAGGCTGTCCAGTTCGGTATTGGTGTCAAGCGGTCGCTTTACCGTCAAGGTGTAGTCCGTGTAGTCGGTGCCGTTCTCCGCGAAGTTGCGGATGTCTGCCGTGCGTATTTCGTAGTCTTCATCGGTGGTTGTATCCGTCCAAGTAACGAGTTGCGCCTGGTCTGCCACTTGTCCTGTGAAGGTCAGACTAGGCTTCTCTATGCGTTCGGGGTCGGTGAGTGTCGCGGTGAAAGCAGTGTCGTTTTTCGTAGCCGTGATATCATCGACTTTGAGGCTTGAGAGCACATGGTTGTAGGAGAAACGAATCCAGTCCACTAACATCTCTCCGCGAGGAGTGCTGGCAATCGTTCCGTCCACTTGATAATACGAACAAATGGTTATATTTAGCATTACCGGTTCACCAGCTTCGTTATTGGCTTGCGTCAGAGGATAGGTATATGTTTTCTGAGTAGAACTTGTGGTGGTTTCTTGCCACTCTAAAACAGAGACGCCATCCATACCGGTCAGTTCATATGTAACTAAGTTACCATTTCCATGCACGCTTTTTAATGCATATCTGATAGAGAACACATCCGGGCTGTTATGGAACTTGATCCCCCCTGAAATACCGAATGAAGTAGAACCGGCAACTCCCCAGTTTCCCTTCACTTTACCCAGCGTAATGAATCCGGGAATATTACCACCTCCGGGATCGCTATATAGCGTTTTCAAATCCACATAGGTCATACTGATCTTGGTAACTAATCCGTCCGGAGTAAAAGTCCCAAAACCAGTATGTTTATCTACTGCATCGGCGGGACAGTTCCAACCAGTTGGTTTTTGGGCACTAGTGTACTTCGCTGCTTGTGACCATTGTGTAAAATCCATATTGGGGACTTGCTCGTTTGTGTAATAGAACCATACATTGTACCTATTTGTTCTATCACCAACCGTTACTTCAGCCTCCCAGTGTTTGCTAGTCTGCGCAAGTACATTTACCCGAACCCCATCTGCTACTTCATAGCGGAGAATCGGCTTTGTTGAAACGGGTACGATATACGAGAATTGCTCCGGATTAAAGCCGGGGATAGTTACATCGTTTACTTTGATATCCGAGACCACCGCAGGATCGGCAGTGGGGACGATGGGAATGATGTTGTAAACCGTATTTTCAGCCGACTCTTTATTGCTTAGGACAAAGAGTTTAGTGGTGTCGTTGACGCCACCGTTTTGCACAATGACGGTTTGCTCCTCATAGTTCTTCTGATATTCAACAGTGAGAGTACGAGAGCCATATGGCATTTCGACCTCAAAATCGCGTTGGGTCTTATCCCGCAGACTCAGTTCCTTATCCAATTCAACAACACGAATCATGGTGAGCCGATTGTCTCCTGCGGGTTCTTCGGCACGGATGAAGAGGCGATAGGTTCTGCTATCTCCGTTCTCGGCAGTAACTATTACCAGCGTAGTGTCTCCCAGCGGTTTAGCCGTCAGTTCCACGCGTTGTTCATGCTCCGCTTTGGTGAAGAGTACCGGCGGGACAATCGTGTCGCCATAGGGCAACAAGATATTGTATTCTAATGTATTCGGACGGAAAGCGATATCCACATCGCCATCAAAGTAGAGGTCGCTCAGCGCCGTATTGCTTGACTTGACAACGGGGAAGGTGATAGCATAGTCACTGGTGACTTCGCCGTCCGGCGAAACGACATGGATAGTCGTTGTACCATTGACCTTGCTATAGGTTGTTGTGATGGTTTGGGCAGGCGTACCGGCTACAGGATAGACAGACGGAACGACCGTGGTGCGCCACGCGAGTGAATCCACATAGGTATAGGTGGTAGGCGCAAAGTTTGCGATAGTATCGCCGTTGATGAGAATAGCCTTGAGGAGGGCATTATTGCTCTGAATCCGCGTATAGTTCACGAAGTAGGAGCAGGTGTCTACACCATTCTCTGCCAACACCATGATGCGCTGCATATCGGCAGTCGGTTCGGTAACGACAATGGTTTGTCCCTCGCGCTTGTAGACATGTAAATCGGGCAAGTTAGCTCCGGCATCGACAGACTTATTATAGACTGTTGTGGCAGGATTGAAGCCGAAAGACTCGGTTGTTTCCCCGTTCTCATAAGCGAGGAACTCCATATTGAGCAGTGTCACATCGGCACTCTTGACGCATGTATCTACATAGGCGTAATCGGGTATCTGATAATCGGGAACGACCAGGGTCGGTTCTTCGAAGGTGTAGGTAGGAGCCTCGTCTCCTTCGCCACCGGCGCTACCACCGTCGCTTGGTCCTTGGAAGGAAATGGTGTATGTATTGCCAGCATCAGCACCTTGCGGAATGACTTGCAGTTGTGCGAGTCCGGTAGTGGCAGGAGCCACGACAATGACTTGTTGGGTCGGGTCGCCCTTCTCATAGGTGATAGCAGGGCAAGGCGTGCTGTTATCTGCTACGGAAATGGTATATTCAAGCGTTTGCTCGGCGAAATCCGGGAGCAATACTCCATCAAGATAGATTGCCTGTAAATAGGCATTATCGGAGACTTGTGTCACAAAGAGCAGTTGGTAAACCTTTTCAGCCCCGTTAGCAGCCGTCACGGTGATAGTGACGAGTTTGCCTCTCGTAGTCACTTGGACATTGGCTTCCGCAGACTCGGCTATCGCTTGAATAGTAGGAATAGCGATAGTGCCGACGGGTAGCGTAATAGTGTCCTTGAGGTCCTCATTGATTTCCTGCAAATGCTCTACCCCACCGACTAAGAGAGAGGAAAGGTTATTATTCTCGTCCACCTCCACACTAAAGTGAATGGTGTAGGTTCTGCTGACGCCGCTTTGCGGACGGACGATGATCTTAGTATCTCCATTGGGAGAAGTAGCGTCACGCTTGTTAATCGTTTGGTAGGCATCGCCTTGTTCATAGGTCACTACAGGCACTGCGGTTGTCCCCTTGGGGAGAAGGATATTGTACTCAAGCACATCAGGGTCGAAGTCCGATAGTTCCGCTCCGTCAATAAATATCTTTTGCAGGGTATTGACGGTACTCATATTCACTCCGAACTTAACGAGATAGAGGGTAGAGTTACCATTGCCGGCGACGACATTGACCTTGGTTGTTGATCCGCTCACTACGGTAACAGTCTCATACTCATCGCCCTTCACATAAACAACGGGCATATAGGTTTCGGTAGTGCCGATAGGTAAGCTGACATTATAGGTGGTTGTGGCAGGATTGAAACCGTCAATCCAGATGGTTTCGTTCTCCATCACATACCCGAGATTATCGAGCGAAGATATTTCACTTTTAGCGGTTGAAACGATAATCTTATAGACCGATTGGTCTCCGTTAGCAGCCGTCACGGTCACGAGGGTTGTACCGTCTAAGCCTCCCTCTTGCACCTCAACGGTCTGGAACTCATCTCCTTTCACCGCCGTGATAGCGGGCAGAGAGGTCGTCCCCATAGGTAGCGATACACGGTAGGTCATCTGTGTAGGTACGAAGCCTTGGATGTAGTTCGTGGTTCCGTCTCCCATGGTCAGGTCACTGAGATAGGAGTAGGATGAGACCTCAATCTTGAAGGTCAGTTTATAGACATTGGGAATCGAATTGCCGGGGGTAGTTACGGCTAATTGGTACGTACCACCGTCTATGACATCTGGCACTGTATGAACCACGGTCTGTTGGTTAGGGTACATCTCCACAGCTTCCACCGTAGGCATGGTCGTGGTATTGAGCGGTAAAGAGACCTTGCGATAAATGAACTTATCGGGACTGAATCCCGGTAACGAGTTGCCATTGATCCTGATGTCCGCCAAGCGGTTATCAGAGAGTGCTGCAACGCTGAAGTTGAGGGTATAGGTTTTAGTAGCGCCACTCGCTGCCGTCACTTTAATAGAGGCAGCACCATTGACGGATGTCGGTTGTGTCACGACGATAGTAGCGTCCGGGTCTGCCGCAACGGCTTCTACAGTAGGCGCGTCCGTTGTGCCGTAAGGCAACGGCACGTTATAGGTAAGGTTATTAGCGTTGAAATTGGAGATGTTCGTGCCATTCACCGCAATAGAAACCAAGTTGCAGTTGGAGCTTGCAGCCCGAACAAACTTGATACGGTATGTATGTGTGCTGGAGCCGTCTTCTGCCGCAACGGTTATGATAGTAGGTGTACCATCTATCACACCGGTGGTGATAGTCATCTCTGAGTCGTCTAAGACACGCCCCGCGAAAGTAGCCCTCGTTCCGGCTGCATTCGTCAGGGAACCGACGCCACGACGCGCCTCGATAGCAGGTATCTCCGTAGCGTTTTCACCCAAGCTATAGACTTGCTCTTCAGAGCTATTCGGGTCAAAGCCCGCCCAGACCTTATTGCCTATAGTCAGTTGGTCAATCGCACTGCTATAGATAAAGGATACATCGTCTACATACAAGCTATTGCCGGCATATAGACCATCATGTGCACGGAAATTAGGATAATTGGATGCCGAGAAAATGAGGTTCATTGTTGTCGGCGCGGTGCTGGTCATATAATAAATGGGGACACGGATATTGGTCCACGAGCTATAGGTGGCTTTCTCTCGCCACATACCTTCGGCGACCTGCGTTGCCTTAACGGCCGTACCGCACTCGTTACCGTCTAATGCTTGGCGGATATCGGACTCCTCGTTGTATTTGGTAACAGAGGTACAAGAGTTGTTCTTGTTCTTATACTTATCCCCGCGTGCTTGACCGGACCAAGAATAGTAAAGCAGGTAGAAATCCTCAATAGCCGTATTATCACCTGTACGTTTAATCCACACAGACATGGAGTCCGGTCGATAGGTCCACGCCACGCCACCGGATGTACCGGCGGTGGCACCGTTCACATTCAGACCCTCCAAGTATTGCCAAGGTTGACCTAAGGAGAAATATCCCGGAGAGGTTTCCGTAATACCGGCAGCACCTACATCTTGGTCCTGCACCATCATACAATAATTGCCGGAATGTCCTGCCTCTCGGTGTGCGAAATTGAAGCGGAAAGTCATGCCGATGGCACTTTGCTCCACATTGGAAGCATTCCACCCTGCCGGTTGAATTTCGTTGTTAAAGGTTGTGCCCGACCAGTCTTCAAAACCGGCATTAGGCACTTGTTGCGCGTTAACGAGTGCTATCGACAGCACTGCGGTCAGCAAAAAAGTGTAAAATTGTTTCATTTTGTATGGTTTTTAAACATTTACGCAAAATACGCCGCAAAATTACAACTTTTCATCGACATAGGCAATACCTACCTTTACTAAAAAAGTGCTCTTTCTTTCGATTGAGCACTTTTTTGGTTTATTTTTAGGCTTAAATAATTGCCTATCGTTAAGATTTTGTGAAATATTTAATGCATGATAGCAGATTTTATTCGCTGCATTTGTTGACGCAGAACAGGGTCTATCTCGAGGCGTCCCTTAAATTCGTTATACGAATGTAGTACCGTAGCGTGCGTACGCCGTCCTAAATAGAGTCCGATCTCGTTCAGGCTATGTTCGGTCAAGATCTTGGTCAGATAAATCATCATATGCCTTGCACGCATGACCTCAGTCGTACGGGACGAACTCTGTATGGCGCGAGGCGAAATATGGTAATGTTCCGCCACTGCGTCACAAATCTCGTTCATAGAGATGACTCTCGGTCGGAGCGAAACGATACGGGAGACAACTTTCTCCGTCAGTGCCATATCTATCTCATTATCCGTCAATGTACTATAAGCCAATAGCGAAGCCAGGACTCCTTCCAAGTCACGAACCGAGTCGCCCACGTTAGTAGCAATAAAGTCCACTATCTCGTCACTGAGTTCGATACCATCCCTCTTCATTTTAGCGAGTAAGATATCCCGACGCAACTGGTAATCAGGTTGCAGCATCTCCACAGAGAGCCCCCACTTGAAACGGGTCAAGAGTCGCGCTTCAACATCTTTCAACTCCAAAGGAGGCCGGTCGCTGGTCATAACGAGTTGCTTACGGCTCTGCTGGAGGTAGTTGAAGATATGGAAGAAAGTATCCTGCGTTTTGGTCAGTCCGCTAAAGTACTGTATATCATCGACAATGAGCACATCCAGTTGCTGATAGAAGCGCAGAAAGTCCGGAATATGGTTGTGTTGTGCAGCTTCTTGGTACTGCAACTTAAAGGTATTTGCCGAAACATAAATAACCTTCTTATCGGGATAGAGCTGCATGACATGGTTGCCGATAGCGTTAGCAAGGTGGGTTTTCCCTACTCCACTATCGCCGAAGATGAACAGAGGGTTGAAAGCCGTGTTTCCGGGTTTTTGCGCGACTGTCAAGCCGCTTGTACGGGCGTACTTATTAGCTTCGCCAATCACGAATGTATTGAAGGTGTAACTCGGGTTGAGCTGGCTATCCCATTTGCTCAGCATCTGCTGATTGACCGAACTCGTAAGGTCACTCGGCAGGGCTGAGTCAATGAGAGGGCTGATATTACTGGACGACTTGACGGAAGTGCCGGTCGAAGAATCAACCAAGATTCGGTAGTCCAACTTCACATTAGGACCAAAGAAACGCCTAAGTGTCTGCGCCAGTAAGTCTAAATAATTCTCTTCTATATAGGTAACAACGAACTGAGAAGAAGCCTGTAACACGAGCAACTCATCCTCTTCATTATAGGACAGCGGCACCAAAGGCTTAAACCATGTCTGGAAAGCACTATTACTCATGTTATCAGCAAGCACCTCCAAGCATTGGTTCCATAATATGTTCAGCTGTTTTTTCAATTGCGATTAAATTAAGACTATTTATCGCGCCATTTAGTATGGCACAAAAAAAATATGCTTTGCCGAAAAGTAGCGCAAAAGTAGTATATTTTTTTGGAATTGCCAAAAAAAATGCCCCTTTTGCTATTTCACATCTATACGGCTATCTATACCCATTTCAGCAACTTATATATTATTACCTAAAAATCAAAAAGTTACTAAAGTTTTCAACAAGTAAGATGTTGATTATTAGCCGCAAATAAAATTGTGTTTTTTACGCATATTCGAAATATAAAAGGTTCTAAACGGCTTTATTTCTAAGGTCTTCAAGCAAGCTGATTTTAGAACCTATATTTAGAATTATTTAAATTTATTCTCACTTATCCTTCTTGCCGAACACAGAGAAATGGACATAGCGTTTGGGGTGCGCCTTGATGTCCACGAGGAGGGAGTCAGCAGAGGCTACAGCGAGGTGAGCCGACTGCACGGTCGATGTCACGGCGAGGTAGAGCGAATCGTCGTTAATGAGTTTACCGATAGTGCCATCCGGTGCGCGCAGTTCGGCAAGTAAAGTAGCGACTTGGTCGATGGCGGTATCAGCACGTGCAATCGTATTCTGCAGATCCGCTGCGCGGAGGTCTGCTGCAATAACCTGCAGAGAAGCAAAAGTCGAATCGACTTCATGAACGATAGAAGGAACCTCCGACGCCATGAGGGTCTTGAGTTTCGCTGAGGTATAGGTCAAGTCAGCTGTCACTTCCTCAATATGACTCAAGGTAGCCTCCAAATCGCCGCCATCCAGTTGTTTATTGAATCGCGCAAGCAGGTCACGCGCTTGCGCCAATGTACCTTGCAAGTCTGTCATCAAATCGCCCGAGAGAAGGTCCATAATCCCCGGAACGGTTTGGGTTGGGATGAAATCCCCGCGCGTGTATGTCTCTGTCGTTGCGACATTCGCCGGTATACGCAGTTCGATAGCTGCACCGCCGAGCAAACCATCGGCAACGAGACACATCCGGGTACCTTTTGTGAGCACGATAGCACGGTCCACGTTGATAGCAACGACAAACGCCGTGTCTTTAGAAAAATTGTAGGTAATATCAGACACTTGCCCCACCTTATAACCACGAACATAGACGGGTGCGTCTACAGTCAAGCCGTTAAGAGCAGGAAAACGCCCTTGATATCCAAAGACGGACGAGAAGATATTAACACCCTTTAAGTAATTGAAACCAAAGATCAGCAAGAAGAGACAGACAAGGGCCAAAGCGCCCACTTTCAATTCGCGTTTGTACTTCATATCATTTAGGAGCATGTAGTGTTATAACAAAAGCATCGGGGAAGAGTTCACGCACCTCCGGAAGTGCCTGATTGACAGCGGCTCTATCGTTCGATGCCGCCGTGTAATATTTGTAATAGCCGTTCAAAACAATATACCCGTAATCTGTCAGTCCCTTTAGGCGCTCATCACCGACGGGGATTTCTGACCTGACAGCACATATTTGGATAGCGTAAGTAGGCTTATAAACCGCCTCTTGCTTCGGTTTAGCGATAGGCGTATCACCCTGAGCGGGAGCGGTAGTATCTACCGGTTTAGCCTTCGGCTTTTCCGTAGCAGGCACCTCAGGCGTAGCAGTAGGTGCCACGGGCGTAGCAGGTATGCTCGGTTTATAGTAATCATTGAAAGCCTCAGCGATAGCCGTGGCTATTTCCGTTTGCCCTGCAGTAGAAGCCAAGTAGGTTTCCTCCGTCGTGTTAGACACAAAGCCCATTTCGACTAAAACCGAAGGGCAGGCAGATTTAAGTAGCACCCAGAATGCCGCTTGTCTTACTCCTCTATCAGAACGGTGCGCTGTATTGACAAACCTATTCTGTACAAAGGTGGCAAAACGCAGCGAAGCATCCATATATTGGTTTTGCATCAGTTCGAACATGATATAGGAGTCAACAGAGTTCGGGTCGAAGCCCTGATAGGTGGTTTGATAGTCTGCCTCTAATTTCATCACGGCGTTCTCGCGCATGGCTACATCGAGGTTCTTGGACATTTTCTCTGTCCCGAGAACGAAGGTCTCTGCGCCATAGACGGAGTGATTCTCCGCAGAGTTCGTATGAACACATATAAACAGGTCTGCGTTATTAGCGTTGACTATATCTGCCCGTCGTTGAAGAGGCAGGAAAACATCCGTTGTTCGGGTATAGACCACTTGTATATCGGGATGTTGGGCTTGTATGAGTTGACCCGTCTTAAGTGCGACAGCAAGATTCAGGTCTTTCTCACGCGCATTACGCCCTACGGCTCCCACATCCTTACCGCCATGTCCGGCGTCAATAACGACGGTATAAATATGGTTAATGGACGGCTGCTGCGCCCATATCGGAACTGCCATCAAAAGAGCCAAGATGAAAGGTAGAATATGTGTTTTTTTCATAATCAGGTGCAAAAATACAAAAAAATTTGCATATATCAAAAAAAAAATGTAAATTTGCGCGAATTTTGGCATAAATTTATGGAAGTAGCTCGTTTCACACCGGAAGAGGAGCAGATGATTCAAACCGAATTTGATGCTTTATTGGACGACTATGCGCATACGAAACATAGGCAGAAAGTAGAGATTATCACTCGTGCTTTTGAGTTTGCTAACCGTGCCCATTATGGTGTTCGGCGTTTGTCCGGTGAGCCCTACATCCTGCACCCCTTAGCGGTAGCAAGAATCTGTATTAGGGAAATTGGTCTAGGGTCAACCAGTATCTGTGCCGCCCTGATGCACGATGTGGTGGAAGATACCGACTACACCACAGAGGATATTGAGCGGCTCTTCAATCATAAGATTGCCAATATCGTAGAGGGGCTCACGAAGATTAGCGGTGGTATATTTGGTGACAAAGCCAGTGAGCAGGCTGAGAATTTTCGTAAGTTACTGCTGACCATGAGTGACGACATTCGTGTGGTACTCATCAAGATAGCCGACCGTCTTCATAATATGCGTACACTGAGTGCGCAACCGAAGGAGAAACAATATAAGATTGCCGGTGAGACGCAGTATATCTATGCCCCATTAGCCCATCGATTGGGTTTATTCCCTATTAAGACCGAGCTGGAGAACCTCGCTTTCCAGTATGAACATCCTGACACTTATGAGGAGATACGACGGAAGATTGAGGAGAAGAAGAAAGAAGAGCTTCTGCAGTTCGACACCTTTGCCGAGCCCATTCGCAAGAAACTGGATGAAATGGGTTACCAATACTCCATCACTGCCCGTATCAAGAGTCCCTACTCTGTTTGGAAAAAGATGACGACAAAGAACATCCCCTTTGAGGATGTCTATGACCTCCTCGCGGTACGGCTTGTCTTTACGCCACACACCGACACCAGTGAGCGAGAACAGTGTTGGGTCATCTACAGTGCCATTACCGACATCTATAAGCCGCACCCTGAACGAATCCGAGACTGGATCAGTACCCCTAAAGCCAATGGTTATGAGGCTCTGCATATCACGGTTATGGCGGAGAAAGGTCAATGGGTAGAGGTACAGATACGCACCGAGCGCATGCACGAGATAGCCGAACGAGGCTATGCCGCGCATTGGCGTTACAAGAACAATGATGGTAGTGAGAAAGAGAATCAACTTGACAAGTGGCTCCAGAACATCAAGGAGATAATCGCCCATCCGGAACAGGATGCGATGGATTTTTTAGACACCTTCAAACTCAATCTCTTTGCGGAAGAAGTATTTGTCTTCACGCGAACAGGCGACATACGAACTATGCCCTCAGGGTCCACCATTTTGGACTTCGCATACATGATTCACACCGCTTTAGGTGAACATGTTATTGGTGCGAAGGTAAATCATAAGCTTGTAGGTATATCGTATATACTACAATCCGGTGACCTTATTGAGGTACTGACCAGCGAGAAATCGCACCCTACCGAAGAGTGGTTGGATATAGCGACGACAGCTAAGGCCAAGAGCCGCATCCAAGAATGGTTCAAGCGTGAGGATAAGCGGTTGAGCAAGGAGGGTGAAGAGATTTTCCTGTCGAAAGTGGACCTTATGTACTCCGTTAAGATAGGCACCAAGGAGGCGAAAGCTCTTTCGCGCGAAAACAATGAGTACATAGCCTACCGTGATATGGTGCTTATGAAGGTCATGAACCATTATGGTTTAACCAAGCCCGAAGAGTTATTCTCCGCTATCGGCAAAGGAGCTATTGTGGTAGAGGGAATGGAGAACATTGTTTTCCCGAAAAAGAGTCTCTGGCAAAGGATGTTCGGCGGCAATGAAGAAGAGGCACTACCCACTCCTAATACGGAACCTACTAAGGGTTCACAGCCTCTTAAGGTGAAGGGCACTATTATCCTTACCGACGACAATATCGGTAAGGAGTATATTCTCTCTAACTGCTGCCACCCGATTCCAGGTGACGAAGTAATGGGTTATCGCTCGGATGATGGTAAAGTTTATATCCATAAGCAAGACTGCCCCGTTGCGCAGCGTATCAAGACCAGCCAAGGTAAACGCGTTGTGGCAGCCAAATGGGACACCCACAGAGTACAGTCCTTCATGGAGACGATTGAGATAGAGGGTATTGACCATATGGGCGTCTTTATACAAGTGCTGCACATTATCTCGGAGAAGTTCAATATTAACCTGCACGAGATACATGTCACGACCGAAGACGGTATCTTCAAGGGCAGAATCAGCATCTATATATATGACCGCAAGGAAATGCAAGACTTATTCGCGGCACTAAAGGAGTTGCCCGACATAACGACCGCTCGCAGAATTGAAAACTAATAATTATATTAAGGAAAACAAAATGAAAAAAGGATTTATGATGATGGCGTTCACGCTGATAGCAGGCGCCATGATGGCTCAAGAGCCAGTAATTACTTTTGAAAAGACGACCCACGATTTCGGTAAGATTCACGAAGAAGGTGGTCGTGTTACGACCGAGTTTCAGTTTAAGAATGAGGGTATGGTACCTCTCGTACTGAGCAATGTCCGTGCGAGTTGTGGTTGCACCACTCCCAAGTGGCCCCGTCAACCCATTGAGCCGGGTGAAGTAGGCGAGATAACCGTCACCTATAACCCCAACGGCCGTCCCGGACGCTTCCAAAAGACCATTACGGTAACCAGTAACGCTAAGGAAGCTACCACTAAGTTATACATCAAGGGTGAGGTTATACCAAAGCCCGCTAAGCCCGTCAACGAGTATCCTGTTAAGATGGGTGAGTTAAGCGTCAAGAGCAACCTCGTCAACTTCGGTGTCATCAAAATGGGCGACAAGGCTCAGAAAGAGATTGAGTATGCCAACCACACCGACCACGACCTGACCGTGGAAGTAATCACTTTGGTGAAGGACACGTATATAGAAGGTCTGTCGACCTTAGTGGACATCAAGCCCGGTGAGACCGGTAAGTTGTTGCTCTACCTCAATACCGGCAAGGCAAAGCTCTATGGTCCGTTAAGCACCCAAGCCTACGTTGTAGTGAATGGTAAGCAGGTTATCACCGACGAGTATAAAGTGACCATTGCCGGTGAAGTAATTGAGGACTTCAGTGCCTTGACTCCCGAGCAACTGCAAGTAGCTCCTATTGCTCAGGTCAGCAAAGAGCTTAACCTCGGCACCATTAAGATGAACGAGGTGAAGAAACAGGCTCTGCCCCTCTACAACAACGGTGCTTCTACCATGCTCGTTCACCGCGTATATACGGGTCATCAGGATCTCGCTATCGTAGCGCCGAAGAGTGTTAAAGCCGGTAAGCATGGTGACATCAAGCTCACCCTGAATACCAAGGGGCTCAAACCCGGTAACTATACCTACCAATTGCAAATCATCACCAATGACCCCAAGCAACCGAAAGCAATGGTTAATTGCAATTTCATTGTAGTAGAGTGAACATGGACCATCCTGAGAACGACAAGCAGTACAAGGGTTTACAAGTCAATGCCGGCGTTGATCATCAACTGATGGTCAACCCCTACATGACCTTTAGGAGACAGAAGAAGGCGCTTACTCCCGAGGAGTATGTCGACGGTATTTGTAACGGGGATATCTCTATTCTCGGTCAAGCTGTTACGCTCGTTGAGTCCAGTTTGGCGAGCGACCAAGCGGTTGCTCAACAAGTGATTGAACGCTGCTTACCCTTCTCAGGCAATAGTATCCGCGTTGGTATAACCGGTGTTCCGGGAGCCGGCAAGAGTACCTTCATAGAAGCCCTCGGTACGGAGTTGTGCCATGAAGGCAAGCACCTCGCGGTGCTCGCTATCGACCCTTCCTCCGAACGGAGCAAAGGCTCTATCCTTGGAGACAAAACGAGGATGAACGAGCTCTCCACCCAAGCCAATGCTTTTATTCGCCCGTCTCCCTCCGCAGGGTCATTAGGCGGCGTGGCAAGGAAGACCCGTGAGACTATCGTTCTCTGCGAGGCAGCAGGGTTTGATACTATCTTGGTTGAGACCGTAGGTGTCGGTCAAAGTGAAACTGCGGCACACAGCATGGTTGATTTCTTCCTGCTGCTGCAGGTCACCGGTACCGGAGACGAACTACAGGGTATCAAGAGAGGTATCATGGAGATGTGTGACGGCATAGCGGTCAATAAGTGTGACGGCAATAATATTGAGCGGGCACGCGCTGCGCGCGTCAGTTTCAAGAACGCCCTAATGCTCTTCCCTCCCTCCGAGAGCGGTTGGAGTCCCAATGTCAACTGTTGCTCTGCAGTCGATCATAGCGGTGTGATGGATGTATGGAGAGATATAGAAAAGTACATTGTTTTTACCCAAAAGAACGGCTACTTCACCCATAATCGCATTAAGCAAGCCAAATACTGGATGTACGAGACTATCAATGCCGCTCTGCTCAACGGTTTCTATCAAGCCCCCGAGATGCAGGCACAGGTAGAGTGTTACGAGCAAGCCGTACTGAATAAACAAATCTCAAGTTTCATAGCAGCAAAAGAACTTTTAGAACATTATGCCCTCAAGCAGAAAAAATAGCAAATCCACCCCTCAGGTCATCAAGGTTGGTGCCAACGAGGCGGGCAAGCTTCCCCCTCAAGCACCAGAATTAGAGGAATCGGTTCTCGGAGCTCTCATGATTGAGAAGGACGCTTACATGAGTGTGAGCGACTTGCTCCGTGCCGAATCGTTCTATAACGATAAGAACCGTCTCATCTTTGAGGCGATCCAATCCTTAGCGATGGCAGATGAACCTATTGATGCCCTCACCGTGGTGGAGAAGTTGAAAGCTCATGGCACTTTGGCAGAGATAGGCGGTGCGGTGCGTATCAGCGAACTGACCAGGAAGGTTGCGTCAACGGCTCATTTACGTTATCACGCGCAGATAGTGGCACAAAAAGCTACCGCGCGAGACGTCATCGCTATGGCCGCTCAAGCCATTGAGAAAGCCTATGACGAGAGCCAAGATGTAGAGGAACTCATGCAGGAGGTTGAAGGCAATATCTTCGATATCAGTCAGCGCAGTCAGAAGCGCGATGTCACCCAGATTAACCCTGTCATAGAGGAAGCTATGGAGCGTATCACGAAGGCGAGCCAAAACGACAGTTCCATCAGCGGCATACCGTCGGGTTTCACGGCTTTAGACAAGATCACCTCCGGTTGGCAGAAGAGTGACCTTGTCATTATCGCCGCCCGTCCTGCAATGGGTAAAACGGCTTTCGTGCTATCAATGGCTAAGAACATCGCCGTCAACTACAAGAAGCCTGTCGCGATGTTCAGTCTTGAGATGAGCAATGTCCAACTCGTGGAGCGTCTGATGATGAACGTCTGCGAGATTGAGGGTGATAAGATTAAGAACGGTCGTCTGACCAAGGACGAGTGGTCACGGTTGGAGCACAAGATTGTGGACTTGCAGGACGCTCCCATTTATGTGGACGACACCCCAAGTTTGTCCATCTTCGAGTTGCGCAGTAAGGCGCGTAAGCTCAAGCGGGAACATAATATAGAGCTTATTATCATCGACTACCTCCAGCTCATGAACGCGAGCGGTGCTTACTTCGGTAGTCGCCAAGAGGAAATATCCATCATCAGCCGTAATCTCAAGGCCCTGGCTAAGGAGTTAGACATCCCCATCGTTGCTCTCAGTCAGTTGAACCGTAATGTAGAGAGCCGTACCGGAGTGGACGGTAAAACGCCTCAATTGAGTGACCTGCGTGAGTCAGGTGCCATTGAGCAAGATGCCGACATGGTGTGCTTTATTCACCGTCCCGAATACTACCACCTCTACGCCGACCAACAGACCGGTAAAGACCTGCGCGGATTAGGACAAATCATTATCGCAAAGCACAGAAGTGGTGCTAACGGTTCTATTTGGCTGCGATTCAGGAGCAAGTTCGCTAAGTTCCAAAACGAGAACGAGGCTTGGGACGAGACAGAGATACAGGATATGCAGCAGTACGAGGCGCCTGCCGTTGACGATAGTGTGCAGCCGCACGTCATATCCAGCCGCATGAATAGTTTTGAAGACAATAGCGAGCCAGCGTTTTAAGGGCTAACAAAGACAAAATAAGAAAATGAAAAGAACAGTAATCATTGATGCATTAGCATCGAAGGACTTTGACTCTCCTATCCGCGTGTGTGGATGGGTCAGGTCAAGACGAGGTAACAAACAGATTAACTTTATTGCCCTCAATGATGGCTCAACCATCAACAATATCCAGGTTGTAGTGGACCTCAACAAGTTCAGTGAGGAGACGCTCAAGCCCATTACAACGGGTTCGTGCCTTAGTGTAGAAGGTATTTTAGTAGAGAGTCAAGGTGCGGGTCAGGCAGTTGAGATACAGATGACGGACTTTGCGGTATACGGTTCAGCCGATCCCGAGCAATACCCATTGCAGAAGAAGGGTCTGAGCATGGAGTACCTTAGAACTATCGCGCACCTGCGCCCGCGCACGAACACCTTTGGTGCAGTGTTGCGTATCAGGCACAACATGGCGATGGCTATCCACACCTACTTCCACGAGCACGGTTACTTCTATTTCCATACTCCTCTCATCACCGCCAGTGATGCAGAAGGTGCCGGTCAGATGTTCCAAGTGACGACGCTTGACCTTGACCGTCTCGCGAAGGGTGCTCCCGCTGAGGTGCCCTACGAGCGGGATTTCTTCGGTCGTCCGGCTAATCTGACCGTCAGCGGACAATTAGAGGGCGAACTGGGAGCAATGGCCTTAGGTAAGATTTACACTTTCGGTCCGACTTTCCGTGCCGAGAACAGCAATACGCCGAGGCACTTGGCCGAGTTCTGGATGATTGAGCCGGAGATAGCCTTCATGGACAAGGACGAGTTGATGGACCTTGAGGAGGACTTCATCAAGTACTGTGTGAAGTGGGCATTGGAGCATTGTCAAGACGACCTTAAGTTCCTCAACCAGTTTGTGGACAAGGGTCTGATAGAGCGTCTCAAGAGCGTCGTTAATACCGAGTTTGTGCGCCTGCCGTATACAGAGGGTATCCATATTCTGCAGAACGCTATCAAGAACGGCCATAAGTTTGAGTTCCCCTGCTCTTGGGGTGATGACCTGAGCAGTGAGCACGAACGTTACCTTGTGGAACAGCACTTCAAGAGACCGGTTATCATGACCGATTATCCGTTGGATATCAAGGCGTTCTACATGAAGCAGAATCAACCCGATGAGGCGGGTCATAAGACCGTGCAAGGTACGGATGTCCTTTTCCCGCAGATAGGTGAGATTATCGGTGGTTCGGTTCGTGAAGAGAGTCTGGATAAACTGCTCCTTGAGATGGAGCGTCGTCACATGAACCCTGCTAAGTACGGTTGGTACCTCGACACCCGTCGTTTTGGTGCAGCACCGCATGCCGGTTTTGGTTTGGGCTTTGAGCGGCTGATGCTTTTCGTCACCGGTATGCAGAATATCCGCGATGTCATCCCCTTCCCCCGCACGCCGAAGAGTGCAGAGTTTTAGACAAAAGACAATTATAATAAATTACTAACTAAAAAAAACTAACATCATGAAAAGAGCGTTACTAACGTTGTTCGCTGTAGTGGGGGTTCTGACCCTTTCTGCGCAAACAACGCTCACAGGAACAATCCTCGACGATGCCGGCCATCCTTTAGTGGGAGCGACAGTTACGCTGGCTAATCAGGGTTTTTCGACAACGACGAATGAATCCGGCGCTTTCACCTTCCTCTACTTGGAAGCAGGCGATGAGGAAGTGCTAATTGATGCCGATGGCTACATGTCCGGTATCGAATTAGTTCAGTTGCCCGCTAATGGTACGCAACAGATGGATCCTGTCAAGTTGCAGCGCGACATCGCTCGCGAGGCTCAAGACGAAGTTCTGCTTAATTTAGCGGAAGCTGACCTAAACGATGACGAGGGTAAATCTCAAGCGCAAGCGAGCAACAGCAGTGCTTCGACGGATGTGTTCAACAACACCACGAGTTTTGCATGGTCGACGGCTCGTTACCGCAAGAGAGGTTACGAACAGCCTTTTGAGTCAACGTACATCAACGGACTGAATTTCAACACCGCCGAGCGTGGTAACTTCAATTTTGGTGCTATGGGTGGTCTGAACGACGCCAGTCGATACCGTGAGGTAGTTAACCCCTACGAGGCTACTAACTTCGGTTTCGGCGACATCAGTACGAGTACCAACTACTTGATTGCCGCCTCCAATTATGCACAAGGTTGGAAGATTAGTGCTGCAGGTACTAACCGTAACTACAAGGCTGCAGTCCGTGCGTCGTACGCCTCCGGGCCGCTCAAGAACGGTTGGTCGTTTGTCGGTCAGATTGCTTTCCGTTTCAGCCCATACATTGATAATAAGGGTATCATCGGTGAGGGTATTCAGTACTACAGTTTAGGTTATTTCTTCGCAGCAGAGAAGAAGTGGGACAATGGTAACAGACTAAGTATCACGACCTTTGGTGCTCCCACCTTACGTGGTCAGAGCGGAGCTGTGACCCAAGAGGTTTATGACCTGACAGGTACTATCAACTACAACCCCTACTGGGGCTATCAGAATGGTCAAGTGCGTAATAGCCGCAATGTCAAGACGTTTGACCCAACCGCTATTATCAATTATGACCTCAAGATTGATGAGAACAACATCATCAAGTTTGCTGCCGGTTACCACTATAACTTCTACAGCAATAGTGCCTTGACCTTCTTCAATGCTCCCGATCCTCGTCCTGACTACTACCGCAATCTGCCGAGCGCTTTGTGGGACGGTCAAATCAGTAACCCCTACACACAGGATAAGGAGATGTACCAGTATAAGGATGGTGACGGCAATATCTATAACCACCAGTTATACGACATGAGTAACCCGATTACTGAAGGCTCATCGACAATCTATAACCACTTCCCATATGGTAACTTCATTGGAGCAAGTTTGAACAATGTTAATCTGGGTAATGGCTTCGTGGGTGATGATGGTTACAGCATTGGTCCGAGTGTGGATCAAGCGTCCTACAATGACCTTGTTCACCGCTGGCAGACCCGTGACCCCAACACTACTCAAATCAACTGGGACAATATCTATGCCGCTAACTACGCCAACAACGTGACCGACCCTGACGGCTCGGCGAAGTACATGATTGAACGTCGTTATAACGACCTGCAAGAGGCATCGGCAAGTATTTTGTACCAAAACACGCAGTTCAATAACCTCAAGATGACCTTGGGCGTAGAAGGTAAGTACAGTAACGGTATTCACTACAAGGGCGTTGAAGACCTCTTAGGCGGTAATCAATGGATAGATGTAGACCCGTTTGCTGACCGCGACATCAAGGACTTAGGTTCTAATGTAGGTCTCAGTCAATCGGAGATTGCGTTGGTTCGTGAGAACGATATTGTTAATCCTCAAAAGGCTGTTCATACCGGAGATAAGTTCGGTTACGACTACCGTATGCACATGGGGACCGCTAAACTATGGTTCCAGAACGAGTGGAACTGGACTGAGTGGGATCTTTACTACGCTGTTCAAGGCACGTTCTCTTCGATGCAACGCTCCACCAACATGTTGAATGGTCGTGCGTGGTACCTCGCTAACTATGTGAACCCCGATGAGGCCGGTAAGTATGTCGGCTACCGCAATGCTAATCCTGAAGGCGGTGTTATTACTCCCTTGACCTCAACCTACACGATGATGGGCAATGCTCACTATTTCATTGACCCTGCCGCTAAGATTGGTGCTACCTATAAAATCAACGGCCGTAACCATATCAAACTGAATGCTATGGCAATGACCAAAGCACCTCTGGCTCGCGATGCTTATATCAGTCAGAGGGTGCATGACCGTGTAGCAGATAATATCTACATCCACGACAATGCTACCAACATCGCGGACTACTATGCCGCCAGCCAAAAGATAGTAGGTGGTGACCTCAGTTATGAGTTCAATTATCCGGTTGTCAGAGGTCGTATCACGGCGTACTACACGCAGTTCTGGAATGGTACAGAGTTGAACGGCTACTATGACGACGAGGCTCGTACATTTGTTAATCAGACCATTACCGGTGTCAATAAGCGCCACATGGGTATTGAGGCAGCTGCTGCCTTCAAGCTCGGTACCTACTTCACCTTAACGCCGGTTGTAGCCGTAGGCGACTACCGCTACACCTCCAATGCCTACTCTATCACCTCTGCTGAGAACGGTATGGCTTTAGGTGAGAACAAGGTCACGGGTGACAACATCTATGAGGTACGTGACTCTGTCCTGATGAAGGGTCTGCGTGTCAGCAATGGTCCGCAAGTCAGCACATCGCTGAAGCTGGGTTTCTTCCACCCAAAGATGTGGTTTGCAGACATTACGATTAGTTACTACGACTGGAACTTCCTTGATTTCGCACCTTCTCGTCGCATGAAGGGTCTGTATACCGGCACTCGTGCAGATGGTTCACAAGTTAACGGCTGGTATGGCGAGTCCACATACACCAATGCTATTGCTACGACCGATGGTCAGGTTGCTTCCTCGGAGGTTAACGCTGCGGGTTACCCCGTCAATGCCGTTTTAGATGCCAATGGTGTTCCCGTTCTCAAGTACCCCTTTAATCTCATGAGCGACCAAGAGAGTTTGGTGGCTCGCAATGTATGGAACAGGTTCATTATTGACGTGAGTGTCGGTAAGCTCATTTACCTCAAGAACAGGCAGTCACTTAGTATCAACCTGAGTGTGACCAATATCACCAATAACACCCAGTTCAAGACCGGTGGTTATCAGCAGGCTCGCCTGCCTCGCGCGAATATCCAAGGCACGCTCTTCAATACCAAGAAGGGTACGCAGGAGTCTGTTATCACCGCCAATCCGTGGAAATTCCCCTCCAAGTACTACTACGCTTGGGGAGCTAACTTCTATTTGACAATCACTTATAAGTTCTAAGGAGGGTAAGATTATGAAGACTAATAAATTATATTCAATACTCGCTGCTATAGTAGCACTTGTGTTCGTATCTTGTAATCCCAATCCGGTTTCGGAGGAAGACCTATTCAACAAGACTGTCAATGATTACATCCAACCCGGTGACACGTTGTGGCACCTCAACGATTTCGTAGCGCGGTTCATGACCGAGACAGGCGATGAGCAATATCAAGGCAAGTACCGTACTCGTTCCGAGATCAATGTCAATGGTAAGCTGATGTACCTCTTCTCCTTGAATAATCTGCCCACGGATGGTCCGGGGCACTGGATTCAGGGGCGTGTAACGACGGACGATTATGGAGGCAACTTCTATAAATCCATCATTATCCAAGAGATTGTGGATGGTGAGCAACAGAACTTACGTCTCTCCGTGGATGTCGGTTCCGCCAGCGGTCTGTATCAGATGGGACAACAGGTTCTCATTCGTGTCAACGGTCTCGCTATTGGTCGTTATGCTAATCAGCCGCAACTCTGCGTACCCAGCTATAACGATAATGTTTATGCCCAACATGCAGACCAAAAAGTCGGTTGGGCTCCCGGTCGCATCTCTGCTTCCAAGTTCAAAGAGGTCTGCCACCTCATCGGTCAACCCGACCCATCTCAAATCGTCTATGATATTATCACTCCGGCAGAGTTCGAGAATATTATCCACTATGATTGGGCAGAGAAGACCTATTATAAGGGTGCTATCAACGGCTTTGATTACACTGCAGCGAACCAAGAGGCAGCGTTGCTGCTTGGTCGTCAGTTAGACGGTCGATTGGTGCGTATTGAGAACATGCACTGCACCCGCGAGTATGACAACTATGGTTTGACCTTAGATTGTGTTCACTACACCTCTACTGAATCTACCGGTGGCAATCCGCAACTTGACAAGAACGCCTGCTGCTTTGGTCCGACGACCGAGGGTGTGGGCTATCCTCAAGGGCGCTATTTCGCCCTGCCGACTGACCCCGGGTCTTCTGTTGGTAACGAAGGTATTGACCAGCGCCGTATCATCACCATCTCCACTTCGGAGTATGCTAAGTACGCGTACTATTACCTACCCACAAGCGATTATGTCGGCACGGTAACCGGTATCTTGAGCATGTACTGCGATAATGGTGCTTATGCTCCTGCGCCCTCAGACTGGGCTATCACCCCGCGCAATGTCATGGTTCCCTCTAACTCCTGCACGATTGACGATATTGATTTATACCGCACTATTACTTTGGCAGTAGATAGCCAGTCCGTCAGTAGAATCAATCGTGACCAATGGGGAGGCGGCAGGAAACCCGATGTCCCCCAACCGACGGTGACCGAGAAGTGGATACCTGTTGAATGGTCTGCAGACGTGGTGCAAGGTGAATGACATGGTTAGACGCTATAGTATTACTACCTATTTTGATAGGGCTGGTGTTAGGGCTTAGTCGTGGTGTTGTCACGGAGCTCTTCACCATCCTGTCGGTAGTAGGGGGAGTGGTAGGTGCGCGCCTATGGGCTTCTCCTCTCTCGACTTGGCTCCAAGGGCAAGTCAGTTGGGCGTCGTCCATCTGCGATGTAGTAGCCTATGCCCTACTCTTCCTCGCTATAGCGACGGTGCTCGCCATTGTCGGCAAACTCATTTCTAAGCTCCTCAAAGTTATCCAACTCGGGTTAGTTAATCGGCTGCTCGGTGGGCTCTTCGGTGCCGTCAAATGGGGTTTAGTGGTTCTGCTGCTCGTCTTCTGTTTCAACAAGTTGGATGCCCAGTTTGGCATACTAGAGGAAGACCTACGGACAGAGTCTGTGGTTTACTCACAAGCCGTTCGGCTCGCAGATGATGCCTTATCGGCTATTCAAGTTCAGCTAAAGGAATAGTCACGAACTCCCGCTGCTTATATAGCGGGTGTGGAATAGTTAAAGTGGGAGATGTCATTTGGATGTCTCCCATTTTGATGATGTCTATATCAATGGTTCGGTCAGCATATGTCCTTGATAGCCCTATGGGGGCTTGTGTTTTCAGCGCGCGGTCTTTGTTTCGCCCCAACTCCCTCTCTATCTCCTCTGCTTGCTCCAGCACCTCATAGGGGTTGAGGTCAGTCTCGAACAACGCGCAGATATTGCAGAACTCGTTGGGTGAGTCATAGCCCCATGAGGGACTATAGTAGAAGGAAGACCGCTTTTTGAGCGGTCCTATGCGTTTTTCCAAGAGAGTAAGGGCTCTCTCAATTGTCCCTTCTCTATCTCCCATATTACTCCCCAAAGAAAATATGATGTCTACCATTGCGTGGGTAAGTGAATGTTAGTCAGTGCCTGTTAGTCAGTAAATGTTAGTCAGTAAATGTTAGTCAGTAAATGTTGGTCAGTGAATGTTGGTCAGTGAATGTTAATACACAGTCCCTAAATCGGTCTCGTCTTATGCGGGATGGCGAGTCTTGTTTCGTTATAGCACTCTCGGCAGAGGTTGAACCGTTCGCGTGTGCAGGTTATCTTCATGCCGAAATACACATCTCTCCCACAACATGGGCAGTGGAAGGGCTCTTCGTCCTTATAGGGCAGTTTCTCGACACATTTGACGAGTTTCTCCATGGTGAGAGCCTTATTCTCATTACGCATTGCGATGGACTCCGGGGTGTCTGGCACCTCTTTTGCACGTTGGACCGCAGCCTCCGCGGCAACGGCTTTGACCACGTTCTTGGTGGTCTGAACCTGTTTTGTCTCGGTCACGAGGAAAGCTTTAGGCATGCGTCCCATCAGTTCCTTATCGCGTGTCCAATCGGAGAAATGGGTTTTCTCATAGTGTTTCTGCACTGCAACTCCGGAGAGTGGCAGTTTAACGCCACACTTACGGCAGTAATAAATAGGATTTTCGGCCATGGTACATCAATTTAGTGCTGCAAAATTACAAAAAATATTTTGATTATGCAAATAAAATTGAGTTTTTTTATCAGATTTATGTATTTTTGTGTATATATGCATAGTCTATGGATACAAAACTCCGAGCAGAGGTCCTGAGCAGTTGACAAAGAGACCGGATAATATCCGGAATAATGGACGAAAGCAGAACCGACATGCGATGTCGGATTAAGAAACGGAGGATTACTTGATACCGATAAAGTCAGAGAGGGGCCTCAAACGTGCTCGATAAGTGTTGATGCGTTGTTTGAGATTAGAGGGGAGTTTCTTCGGACGTGTCGGATTATTATCAAAAGGTATGACAATATAATATGCCGCGTGCTCGGGGTGAAAGCCGTGCTTTTCTAATGTTTCTTTTGTCCAGATAGAGAAGGAGTCTTCTTTGCCTTTCTTGATATGGAATAATTGTGCATCTTTTCCGTCCGTGTGCAACAAGACATAGCGCATCTTCTCAAACCCGGGCGTTACTTGCAAAGAGCCTTCACTATCTCCGGCACGCATATAACAAATGCCCTTCTCTATCATCAGTTCGCGTGTTTCTTTGCGTGCGTGATTGACAAGAACCATCGTTTCTTCCGGTGTCTCGCCCATCTTGCGTAAGAACTTTTCTGCGGTATTAGGATTGCTGATTTCATCTCTGCGCCTAATGCCGAGTTGGAGGTATTCTTCGGACATATCAATGCCTATAAACTTTCGACCTAAAAGATTAGCAGCAATACCTGTGGTACATGAGCCTGCAAAGGGGTCAAGGATAGTATCGCCCTCGTGGGTGCAGGCAAGGATAATGCGGTATAGCAGGCGGAGCGGCTTTTGCGTGGGGTGCTTGCCGCATTTCTTTTCCCACATTCCGGGAGCAGGAATGCGCCACACGTCCGGCATGTGGACACCACCATTCATGGCTTTCATGAGGTCATAATTGAAATAGTGTGCGACCTTTTGTTCCTTTCGCGCCCAGATGATATATTCAGCAGAAAAATTAAACCGCTGGTCGGTAAAAGTGGTTGGAGGATCTGACTTTTGCCAAACAATGATATTGAGTATTTTGAAGTTTTGTTCTTGTAAACAAGTTGCCACATCAAAGATATTATGGTACGTACCACTCACCCAAATTGTTCCGTTTGGTTTTAGCACGCGGCGACAAGCTGCAATCCATTTTGTATTAAAATCGTGGACTTCTTCTATTGGACGTATTCTATCCCACTCTCCTTTGTCGAAGTCGCGCACATAGCCACTTTTGGTTGTGATAGTAAATCCTTTTGAGAGGAAATATGGAGGGTCTGCAAATATACAGTCGATAGATCTATCTGGTAAATTAGAGCAGACCTCTACACTATCTCCGTTGTAGAGGGTAAAGTTGTTATCATGTGATATGTTATATAGGTTAGGCGACATATAAAGATGCTGTTTTGTTCAAGAATTGAATAAATGCTTCTATCGTGTATGGTCTAATCGTCTTTTGTGTTGAGAATTTTACATAGTCTATTTGTCGTTGGGAGTCATTGAAGATGGAGGGCGCAATAAAAATAGCTTGGGAATTAGCCGACTTGTTTTGAAACTCAATCAAATGTCGTTCTATTGGCCATACTTCCATCATTGTTTGAGTTCTTCCTTCAGCCATTGTTACCTCAACTAAAATTCCGGCTTTTTTCTCATAACATTCTATATCCCCCATGCCGCCTCCTGCCGTAGATGTTGGCAAACCTGTATCATCACAAGCATAATTTGGTATCACTCTTACCTGTGGTAATTTTGATTTTATAGATAAGGCCGTTAAGAACTCTAACCTAACAGGAGCAGCCAAGAATTTAAGCACATCATCTTTGCAAGTTGATCGCTTTTGAAGGTTGATTAATTCTTTTTGAATAGTTTCCCAAGAATATGTATTTACCCAGTTTTTCAATAATTTCTCTGATTGATTAGCACTTACAGAAATCGCTTCTACTTCAAATAAATGAGTGTCAATCTCTGCCATGTAATCAAAATAATCCTTTTCTTCTTCATAGTATTGATAGTTAGCATATTGAGAAAGAATATAATTAATTTTTTCTTCCTCGTTATGGTTAATATCAAGGAATCGTCCAGCTCCACGCAACGAGAAAAGCCCTGTTATGCGCATTTTGCGAATAAATTCATCTGGATATTCTTCCATAATAGATTTCTGCTTAAATGCTTTGAAGCCCTGCATTATTTCCTTTGTACAAATATCACAGATAACCTCATCACTTGGAGTATAACCGAAATCGTTCCTTAATTTAACTATACGTTCATATAATTTTTGCGCATTATTATCTTTCCAAAATATAAGTAATGGCAATTCATGGCGAGCTATGCCCTTTGTTTCTCCTGAACTTGTTCTAAATTTTGGATTGTTATTTAGTAACTGAATTACTTGCGCAAGAAGAATCAATGGAATATTATCATTAAGTACTCTTACAAATGGATTCATTCTTTGTGATTTTGCCATTGCCTGCATGAAAGCTTTCTGTTCGTAGTCAGGATGGACAACATCAGCATTAATATATTCATCTATAATTGTAACGTCAAATACTTGAGCTAACATATTTCCTAATTCCGAAAAATGTATCGGCTCATTTGGTGCAAAATAAACGAATCCCAGTTCTTTAGTAAAATCAAAAATAGTTGCGAATCTACTTGGATAGCCCCATTCAAATCCAGCTTCTTTGTGTTGCTGAGGATTGTTCTCTATTATATAAGCGACTTCTTCGTCAGAAAGAATTTGTTCCCCAAAAGTGCCTTGTGGAGAATTCTTCCACTTCTTATTTATAGCCATAGTCCTTTTCATTGGACGATATAACCCATAACGTATCGTCTCACCAACTATTTCCGTTGCTAAATCATCAGTAAGCACTTTCCCGTCAAATTTTGCAAAAACATAAAGGAAGTACTTTACTCTTTCCGGATTTCGTACAGTAGTGGTATACAAAAGCGGTTTATATTCAGCATTCCGTGTTCCCATGTTAATTAACTTTTGTAAGGAATAAATATTCTTTATGATCTGCTAAGTTTGTTTTCCCCGCATTAAATGCATTATACTTTTGTGTGAATACCTTAGTTTCTCCTAACGCAGATAAAGCAGATTCTATTTCTTCTAATGTTATTTTATTTTGCGAGGATTTACTTCTACTATTATACGTGTTGTTATATGAAACAACAATATATTTAGTTTGCAAGTGATTTACTAAATCCTTAAATGCATCGAAGGCACGAGAACTACAATACTCACTTAAATTTTCTGGTATAGGTTTGCGTGCGACACCAAACAACTCAGGTTTATCCCACTTAACTAGTGTCTCATAAACATGATAGAAACGACTATATTGCCGTGAGTTATAAGGAGGATCTATATACACTATATCTGCTTGAATCCTTCGCGCAAGTTGGTTTGCATCAGACCTATGAATTTCAACATTTTCGTAACTATGTGCATCGACTAATTGCAATTGCATTGTGGTTTTATCAGTCGGTTTTTTGATATATGCTTCAAAGTGTCCAACTGTATTTGCAAGACGATCAATGCTATAGATTAAAGATGCGAGTAAAATGTTATACTCTTTGTTCGTCAGTTGAGATTTAAGCAACTCTATTTGTTCACGAATGTATCCAATTTTTTGTGCTACGGGCAAAGCAAAGTATTTGCCCCCGTAATTTTCAGAAAACCAATTATCTGGATAATTACCAGCAATATTGAACTCGTCCACTATTGCTTGGAGTTTCTCAAAATCAAAATCTTCATGGGCGAAAAACGCTCCATATATTGCTTGATTCGAGAAAAGCAAATCGTTAATGATAACTTTTTTGTACAAAGGGACAGCCTGATTCGCAACAGTTCCCGTGCCTGCAAATATATCACAGAAAGTTTCTGCATTTAGAATATTCTCATGGATAATTTGCATAATCCATTTGTTGAGCTTTGTTTTATTGCCTATATATCTGCGACTTTCTATCTTGTAGTATTCTGCCATATTATTTCACTTTGCGAATAAAGATTCTACCATATTTACGTTTCCCGTTTATGTATCCTCTACCACCACTCACATTTAAGGTGTACTCATTGCCCACCAACTCATATACCTCTGGATTGTGAAAATCCATATACGTAATTGGGACTCCCATTAATTCGTCATAATCGAACGGAATATCTTTTGTTTTTCCAACATTTATAGCATCAATATTGTCAAATTTAGGATACCGTTCTGGAGTATATTTTTCTGTCAGATTTAGTATGGGGTAAGGGCAGTGAGCATCAAATGTAGTAAACCATCTAACACCTTTTACTCTTATGAATTTGTTCCCATTTTCATCTACTCGAAAACCAGCTGCTTCTAATGGATAGTCATCTGGCACACGAAACTCTCGGTCGCCACTATGAATACTTTGACCAAGTCTCATTTCGTTATTCAAAATATGAATGAAACATTCTTTATACGATATTGCATTAACATTGCCAATTATAAGGAATTCTTTTTTGTATGTAAAAAGTTGAGAAATAAACTCTCTGAATAATGAGAATGGTGGATTTGTAACAACTATGTCACTTTGCATTAGAAAGTTGATACATTCTTGACTTCGGAAATCTCCATCACCTTTTAGAGGACGCGGCTCTAAATTATCCTCATTCCCGTCAAAATCAATATAAGTTGCTACATATTTTACTTTTAGTCGTTCTTTACACATCGGTCTATAACAAGTTGAAATAAGTCTTCTTATCCCATAATCCTCAAAATTCTGAATGAAGAATTTCGTAAAATTACTTACTTCAGAATCGTCACAATTGCAGTACACGACTTTATCTTTGAAATACTCTTTGTAGTACTTCAATTCCGCCTCAATGTCTGCAAGTTGAGTATAAAACTCATCTTTCTTATTTGCTTGAGCAATATTTAGAAGGGTTGTTCCGTTCATAGCCTTATTTACAGAAAGGCTATGCACCACAAAAAATGAGCAACTATCACTTTAGCTGATCTCTCTACTACTTAGGTAATTCGGAAAACCTTAGGAAAAAAGGAATCAGAGTGAAGTTGCTCACATAGATATATATGCACCAGACATACCTTGAGCATAAAGCCCAAGATATGCGGCGAGATATACATCTCGTAAGCATTTACTCAGCCTAATCTCTGTTTCCTTATTGAAAGTTCCGAATTTTCAAGTAGTCAGAAATCAAACGTCAAGCAAACGCCTTTCGTATGTTTATTATATGCTGCGGTAGATGTTTTGCGCAACGCTTTGCGCTATCTATCGCAATTTTCACCACTTTTTTACGCTGTTAGTGCCAGCGGGCAGTTTTACGTCATGGCGGACGGTATTTCTAATTTGTGAGACGGCTCTCACTTTTTTATATTTTCAATAGCCTCCCAGTAACCAGTTTTTTTTTGAGCCGATACGAATAATTCGTCCCTGCAGCTCCAAATCTTTTATGATTCGTTTGGTCGTAGAATACGGGATATTCAATATGGAAGCGATGCGCTCTGTGTTTAATGGCTCATTTAATGGGTCATTTAATGGGTCACGTGAGCCATTATTTTTTATTAGCTCATAAATGGTCTGTAACTTATCTTTATCAGCTGTTTTTCCAAAATCAGGCGCAAAGATACAACTTTTTTTTGAGATATGCAAGTTTTTGGGGCAAGTTTTTGCGTGATTTATGATTTTTGTAAACAAAACAGGCGAAAATCATCGGGATAGTATCCCGAATAATGAACAAACGCAGGCAAGGTTGCACATGAATATGCCGCGCATAAACGCTACGAGCCGGATACTATCCGGCGATAATAGACGCAGAAAAAGACGCGACGCAGATGCGACGCGTAGCAGACGAAAAGAGCCGCCATCAGATGGCGGAAAAAAGAAGAAAGCACGCCGACTAACAATCGGGGCTATCGGGGAATCTAATCGCCCAAACTTGGTCGATACAACAGAAGCTATTCAGCGGATTTGAGTTGGAGATAGACAAGTGCGCGGATGAAAGAGGGGAGTTGGGAGTAACGCTTGCCAGTGCCGGTTTTAGGGTCGATAGGCGCTTGCGGGTCCGGATGCTTGCCGCGTGTGTTGGGGAGTTGTGCTTGAAAGCGTGCATGGTAGTCGTTATACAGTGCTCGGGCTTCTTCCTGTGTATAGTAGTCGGGGATATGGTTAATCTGCTTATGGAAGATTTGTTGCTCTGTAAGCCCGTCCGGTTGGGCGGCTTGGAGGATTTGTGTAGTGCGGTTGCAGGTTTCGCGCCATCGGTTGTGGTGTGCGAGTTCGGCTCCTTGTGCGGGTGTCCGTTTCCAGTCACGGGGGTTCTTGACTTTATAGGCTTCTTGCCTGCCCTCATGGATGACTTTACCGCGCTCGTCGCGGAATTGCTTTTGACGGTGGATGATGCCGTGGGGTTCAAGTGATCCGTGCATTGCACGGATGGGGTGTTCGAAGTCGCCGTGTGCCATATACTATGCGTTAAAGTGTTAAAGTGTTAAAATATTAAGCGATGCGTGTATTTAGAGTATCCTCAGACTATACAGAGGTTTCTATCGGTGATGTTTGCTGAATCACATACGAATCACATATGAATCACATATGAATCACATATGTTTGACAGCATATTTACAAATACAAAGATACAAAATTTTATTGAATTTACCAAATAAAAATGTCAAATTTGTGTATTTTTACACATTTTTGGCATTAATTCGTGATTTTTACACGTTTTTGGACCTTAATTCGTAGTTGTTACAGCGTGGGGGACACTTTAGCTATGCAAGAGTTATGTAAGCAGATGGACTTTTCTATTCCTTTCAGTCATTCATACATAAATGTGCTCAAGGATGGCTCTGTTATACCGACTTAACATCTACCCTATACAGCTTGAGTGCAGATTGGATAGATTCATATAAAGCAAAATAATGTTTATTTTTTGGTTTACAGAGATAGTATTTGTTGGCACCAAGATGGATAATATCTCGCGTATATTCCTGCGTTCTTGCTACAGAGTCCCTTAAGTCCTTAGACGGACAGGCGTACTTATGTACCAGTAAATGTTCATGCACTCGCTCAACGGTATCCTTTCCGTCAACAAGAGGGAAATCAAATACATTGACTTCTGCTTCATTATTGTGTAACACTTCTTGAATGATATTATCCAAACGATGTGACGAAAATTCGCCAATAATAGCGATATAGGATTTGGTGTTCATTGCTTTACTCCTTTCCATTTACGTTTCCATTGAACAATCTTATCGGTTAGTTTGCGACCAAGGATATGCGTAACGATCCACTCTTTGCACAGTTGGCTCTTTGTTTTCTCTACCCAACTACCCGCAAAATGGTGAATGCAATAGGAGTTTTTCGTTAATTTGAGCACGCGCGTGCTCGTTAGAGGACAGAAATAATCTACAGGAAAGATATGCATATCATTTTTGTAAACTTGATATTTTCCATTCGTCACAAATCCATTAGCAGCCATTATGTTTGCAATAGTAACGGTATTCGGTGTGGTATCTAACGTTCCATCCTCTCGAATAAAATGTCTATCCGGCGAATAATATGCTAATTGCTCCCGCACCCAAATTCCATGTGGCGCAGAAGCAATAAGTCCTGTTACCGGTGCATTTTTCAAACTAGCCTCATAGCCAGTAAAAGCAGGTAGTTGCATGAGTTCTCCCAGCGGCCGTAGCATTTCCACATCGGTATCCATATACACGCCGCCAAACTTTTCCAGTGCCCACAGCCGGACGACGTCAGTTACGAAAGCGTATTTCTTATTGTCATACGCCTCGCGTGCATACGGGAAAGCATCGAGGTCAAATGTATCTTCGTTCCACAAGCGCAATTCGAAGTCCGGCAGATATTTGTGCCAACTCTCAATACACTTGACAGCTAATTCCGGCATCTCCTTCCGCCCAAACCAGCAATAATGAATAATCTTAGGTATCATATTTGTTCTAAATATGCAGCAATCCGTTCACAGGCGTGTCCATCCCCGTATGGGTTAACAGCCTTGCTCATTTTGTCATACGCCTCTGTATCCTCTAATAACATGCTCACCTCTGACACTATCTTGTTATAATCCGTTCCTACCAGTCGCACCGTTCCTGATTGTAATGCTTCCGGTCGTTCCGTTGTATCACGCATAACGAGTACCGGTTTGCCTAACCCGGGTGCTTCTTCTTGAATCCCTCCGGAATCAGTTAAAACTAATGTGCTTTGTTCCATGAGATAGACAAAAGTCAGGTACTCCAGCGGTTCAATAAAAAAGAGGTTGTCATATGTGCTTACATCCTCGCCAAAGACTTGGTGAATGGGTTTGCGCACATTAGGATTGAGATGCATCGGATAGACAAAATCTACAGAAGGATATTGCGCCGCTAAATCGCGAATTGCTTCACATATATGTACGAACCCCTGCCCGAAGTTCTCACGGCGATGCCCGGTGATTAAGACCAGTCGTTGGTTTTCTTGCAAGCGTTGTGGATTGTATCCAGCCTGTATCAGAGATTCGTGCAGTAGAATCTGTAATTGGGGCTGTTGATGGATTTTCTCTACTACCCAATATAAAGCATCTATCACCGTATTGCCAGTTACGATAATATTGTTTTCAAGGGCATTTTCCAATAATAGATTAGACTTGGCTAATGGTGTCGGTGCAAAATGATGCGTGGCGATTCTGCCCGTTATTTGGCGATTCATCTCTTCCGGCCACGGGCTATAGATATTTCTTGTTCGCAAACCAGCTTCTACGTGTCCGACCGGTATCTGCTGATAAAAGGCCGCTAAGGCAGTTGCAGTAGAAGTGGTGGTATCGCCATGAACGAGGACGATATCAGGCTGCACCATTTTGAGCACCTCCCTCATGCCAAGTAGCACGCTTGAGGTGACATCATAGAGGTCTTGATCTTTTCGCATGATATTTAAATCAAAGTCCGGCGTGATATCAAAAACCGACAATACCTGATCAAGCATCTCTCGATGCTGGGCTGTAACTGCAACAATCGTGCGAAATATGTCTTTCTTTGTCCGGAGTAGTTTGACCAAAGGTGCCATTTTTATGGCTTCCGGGCGAGTACCAAACACAAGTAGTATGGTTTTCATTTCGTAATAAAAAAACGCGAATAACTGATGTTATCCGCGACTTGAGGTTGTAGGAAAGGACCTTGCTACCAGATAAACAATGCAGTTACTCGCCGTGAGTATATGCTACCCCAACATGCCCAAAGGACTTTCGTCCAAGGGCATGGGCGGGTGTTAATACACTCCGTGAGCATCTACTTGTCTTGTCTCTGAGTAGCGTTTTGAAACTTCCTACATTTCAAGTCGTCAGAAAACAAGCGTTGCAAACGCTTTGACTAAAAAATATGTTATTGCGCGTCGCTACGCGCGGGGTGCTCCCGCTTTAACGTCGCGGAGCTGGGACGGCTGCTTTAACCTGCGGGCGAAGGTTAGATTGATTGGCTATCTGCTATCCGACTTACCTTGAACGGTAAAATTAGATACAGATTATTTTGAGTTATTTCGCCTATAGTGTCTCTTTTGCATTTACTAATGTGAGTAATGGTAAAGCTGGTGCGGTAGGGTTGCACTACTCCTGCATCAAGAGTTGCATGACGACCTTTGCCGAATACGCTACTGGTGTCCCAGGACCAAATATTGCGGCGACGCCGGCTTTGTAGAGGAAGTCGTAGTCCTGCGCGGGGATGACACCACCGCAAGTAACCATGATGTCGGGACGACCGAGTTTCTTCAGCTCCTCGATGACCTGCGGAATGAGGGTCTTGTGACCGGCTGCAAGCGAGGAGACACCCAGTACATGGACATCGTTCTCCACCGCCTGTTTGGCTGCCTCGGCCGGGGTCTGGAAGAGCGGACCCATATCGACATCGAAGCCGCAGTCGGCATAACCTGTGGCAACGACTTTCGCGCCACGATCGTGACCGTCCTGCCCCATCTTGGCAATCATGATACGGGGTTGACGGCCTTCTTTCTTCGCAAATTCTGCGGTGAGACGACAAGCCTCCTGGAAGTTATCGTCCTGTTTGGTTCCTGAAGCGTACACGCCTGAAATAGTTCTAATGGTTGCTTTATAACGGCCTACGACTTTCTCGCATGCATCGGAGATCTCTCCGAGGGATGCGCGGAGCCCTGCTGCCTTGACAGCCAGCGCAAGGAGGTTCTCGCCTTTCTTGCCATCCGCCCAAGCCTGTACGGAAGCGGTGATCTCCGCCAGCGCTGCCTGTACGGCTTTCTCGTCGCGGTTAGCACGGAGTTCCGCCAGACGGGCTACCTGCTGCTCACGAACGGCGGTGTTGTCAATCTCAAGGATATCAATCGGGTCCTCATGCTCGAGGCGGTACTCGTTGATACCGATGATCTTCTGGCGACCGGAGTCGATACGCGCCTGGGTACGAGCCGCGGCTTCCTCGATACGCATCTTAGGAATACCTGTCTCGATAGCTGCTGCCATACCGCCCAGTTTCTCGATCTCCTGGATATGTGCCCACGCTTTCTCCATGAGTTCCTGAGTGAGCGACTCTACGTAGTAGGAACCGCCCCACGGGTCGATCTCCTTGCAGACCTTGGTCTCTTCCTGGATGTAAATCTGCGTGTTACGCGCGATACGCGCAGAGAAATCCGTCGGGAGGGCAATCGCCTCGTCGAGCGCGTTGGTGTGGAGCGACTGGGTGTGACCGAGCGCAGCTCCCATCGCCTCGATACAGGTACGGCCTACGTTGTTGAACGGGTCCTGCTCGGTGAGCGACCAACCGGAGGTCTGGCTGTGCGTACGCAACGCCATGGACTTGGGGTTCTTGGCGCCGAAAGACTTGACGATCTTTGCCCAGAGCATACGGCCTGCACGCATCTTGGCAATCTCCATGAAATGGTTCATACCGATAGCCCAGAAGAAGGACAGACGCGGCGCGAAAGTGTCCACATCCATGCCGGCATTGACACCTGCGCGGAGGTACTCCATACCGTCGGCGAGCGTGTAAGCCAACTCGATATCCGCCGTCGCACCGGCTTCCTGCATGTGGTAACCGGAGATGGAGATGGAGTTGAACTTAGGCATGTTCTGCGAGGTGTATTCGAAAATGTCGGCGATAATCTTCATGGAGAACTTAGGCGGATAGATATAGGTGTTACGCACCATGAACTCCTTGAGGATATCGTTCTGGATGGTACCTGCCATCTCCTCCAGTTTGGCTCCCTGCTCCAGTCCGGCGTTGATATAGAACGCGAGGATGGGCAGCACGGCGCCGTTCATGGTCATGGAGACGGACATCTTGTTCAGAGGAATACCGGCAAAGAGGACTTTCATGTCCTCGAGCGAGCAGATGGACACACCGGCTTTGCCGACGTCACCTACGACACGCATGTTATCGGCGTTGTAGCCGCGGTGGGTCGGGAGGTCGAAGGCTACGGACAGACCTTTCTGACCGGAAGCGAGGTTTCTTCTATAG
>FLNX01003052.1_pt1 | contig 40268 bp, 18 predicted proteins | sample 1140341 | NCBI WGS metagenome assembly FLNX01 (sample SAMEA3878208, study PRJEB12797) | bioreactor metagenome | biome: Moose rumen | place: Sweden | collected 2011-10 | reverse complement strand
GTTTCAAGCTTCGTTCCGAGTTCGTTTTCTGAGTTGCCGATTCTCGTGTCGAGGTCGGAGTGCATTTCTTCGAGCTTCGCTCCGAGGCTTTCCCGGTCTTCCGCAAGCTTCGTTCCGAGTTCGGCCGTCATCGCGTTGATTTTTCCGAGGAGTTCCGCGCGCCTCTCTTCGGCCAGTCCATCGTTCTCGCTCACCGCTTTCTCAAGCTCGCTCCTTATCCTCTCCACGCTCTCGGCGAGTCCGCCCTCGGCTTCCCTTATCCTCTCCGCGAATTCGCTTTCGAGTCCGCCAAGCCTCTCTTTCGTTCCGCTCTCTATTCCGCCAAGCCTCTCGTCGGTCTCGCTTCCGAACGACTCCATCCTTCCTGACAGCTCGGCCTTCATCGCCTCGAACCTCTCGTCCGCTCCTGTCTCCAGGCTGCTCAGACGCCTCTCCGTGTCGCCCTCGAGTTTTCCGAGACGCTCGTTCGATTCGCTTCCGAACGCATCCATTCTCTCAGAAAGCTCGCCTTGCATAGCGGAAATCTTCGTCTCGAAATCGCTCTTCGCGCTGTCGGCTGCGGAATTCGCATTCGACAATGCCGACTCAAGCAAATGCTGAATTTCGTCTGTCTTGATGCTCAACTCGCCTTCGACTTCAACGATGCGAGAAAGTATTGCATCCTGAATCTCGTGCATACGCGACTTGAAAGAACCGTCGATTCCGACAGCAAGCTCCGAGGCGGCCGAAATGGAATTCTGAAGGGAAGACTGAACGCTCTCGATTCTAGAAGATATGTCTGATTGGATTTTCTCCAGTCTCGCGGCATCCTCTCCCGTCTTCTTCTGCACGGCATCAATCCGGGCCGAAATGTCATTCTGGATTCCAGAGATTCTCGCGTTGGAGCCTTCTTCGATGCTTTCGATTTTTCCAGAAAGTCTGCTCTGAACCTCGTCGATTCTCGTGTTCGAACCGGTCTCCACGCCCTCGATTTTTCCAGAAAGCTCCGTCTCCATATTTGAGATTTTCTCAAGAAGTTCCTTCTTCGTAGATTCCGCTATCGATGTAGACCCGGAAACGGCCTGCGCCAAATCGTCCTGAATCTTTCTCACGCTTGCTGAAAGAGCAGATTCGGCATCGCTCATCTTCTTGGAAAGGTCGTCCTTCACGTTCTGCAGACGAACCGCGAACGCATCGTGGAGCGTCTCCGCAAGTGAATTCGCCCCTTCCGACTTGGAATTGAGATCGTCAGTTATCTTCAAGAATTTCTCGTTTGAATCACGCGCAATCTGTCCGATTGTCTCGCTCAAGACGTTTTCGATGTCGGCGACCTTTGAATCGGCTTCGTCTTCAATCTGGTTCACGACCTGCGACAATGTATTTTTGAGGCTGTCTATCTGCTCTTCCGAACCGTTCTTGAGGATGTCGATTTTTCCGGCAAGCTCATTCTGAACAGCGTCAATCTTGGCCTTGGTGCCGCTTTCGAGAGTTCCGACCCTCACAGTGAAATTTCCGTCCATGGCTTCGATTTTAGCGTCGGTCTCGTTCTGGAGCTTCTCGATTTTTCCAGAAATATCGTCCGTCCTTTTGTTCAAGTCAGACTCAAGCTCAAGGATTTTCTTCGAGAATTCCTCGTGGGCGGATTCAGCCACGGAATTGGCACCGAATATGGCCTCGTCAAGCTCCTTCTGGATTGTCTCCGCCTTCTCGCCGATATCGTTCTCGACAGTGGAAATCTTCGACAAAAGTTCGTCCTTCACGTTCTGGATGCGGACGGTGAACGCGCCCTGCAGATTCGAGGCGGTCTCGTTCGCATCGGAAAGCGCGCTCTCAAGCTCGGTCTCGAACGAAACGAGTTTGTTCTGCGTATCGTTGATTGAGCCGTCAAGTTCAGTTTGGAGATTCGATATCTTCTGGCGTATGATTTGCTCGACATCAGAAAGCTTCTCGTCGAATGAGAGGCGGAGTTCGTCCGCGAATGAGGAAGCGTCGTTTTCGACGTCTGATATGCGGGATGCGATTTCGTTCTGGGCGATATCGATTTTGATGTTCGAGTCGCTCTGAATCGTGTCGATTTTTGCAGAAAGCTCGTTCAAGAGACTGTCGATTTTCTCGTCCAGCTCGCCGTGCACACTCCGCACCTTCTCGTTGAATTCGCTCTGCAGCTCGTTCGCGACGGTCTCGTTTCCTTCGGCGCGCGCCCTTATTTCGGAATCGATTGTGTCGAATTTCTCCCTGAGTTCGCTTTCAATCCGGGAGATTTTCTCTTCATTCTCTCCGCTGACTTTTACGAGGCTCTCGTCGATTTTCGATGAGAGGGCAGCCTGAGCGTCGTCGATTTTTACGGTTATGTCGCTCTGGAGATTTTCGACCTTCTTCTGGAATTCATCCTGCGCGTTCGAAGCGAGCAGAGATGCGCCGGAAATGGCCACCGCAAGCTCGTCCTCGATGGAGCCGATTTTCGAGTCCAAATCGTCCCTGATGTTCTGGATTTTCAAATCCAAAGCGTCCTGCAGATTTGCGGCGGCGGAAGCGTTGTCCAGAGCCTTCTTTGAAAGATCGTCCGATACGTTTTCGAGTCTGGAATTGATTTCTTCTTTTATATTGTTGATTTTCTCGTCGATGTCGGCGGTCATCGCGCCAACGGATTTCTTCACATCGGCGGCGAGACGCACAGAAAAGTTCTCGGATTCGGACGCGGCGCTCTCAAGGTCGCCTTTGACGCTCTCAAGCCTCCTGGTGAATTCCTTGATGATTCCGTCCGTAATCGAAGACGCACCGCCAGTCTTCTCGTCGATTTCCGCGCGCAGTTTTTCGATTCTGCCCTCGAAATCAACCTCAATCTCGCTGATTCCGCCCTCAAGTGTTTCGACCCGCTTTCCGAGCGCGTTTTCGATGTCGGCGATTTTCGCGGCGGTGTCGTCCTTGAGCCGTGAGATTCTTCCATTGATTGCAGACTCGATGTCGTCCGCGATTGTTCCGATGTCGGTCTCAAGCGTCCTTATGCGGCTCGTCAAATTCTCGTTGAGAGAATCGATTCTGCCCTCGGTGTCGCTTTCGAGTGCGCCGACACGGCTTGCGATGGCGTCGAGCCTGCTGTCGGTTGTCGCCTCGATTTCGTCGACCTTGGCGTTCGTCTCGTCCTCAAGCGAAGAAACCTTGTCTTCGAGAGTGCTCTTGGCGTTCTCCACCTGCGCCACGGCCTCGCTTTGGATTTCGTCGATTCTGAGGGAAAGGTCGTGGAAAATCATCTCGATTTTGTCGCCCGCCCTGCTGTCGAACTGTTGAACCTTGTCGTCAGTGTTCGCCACAAGCTCGTCGAGTCTCCTTTTGAGTTCTTCGGACACAGCGGCAAGCGACTCCTGCGTCGTCGAAAGCTTGCTTGAAAGATTCTCCTCGGCGATTTTCAGCCTTGAATCGAAAGCCGACTGAAGCTCGTTCGCCACGGAAGCGGAGCCTTCGTACTTGGCGTTGAGTTCGTCCTGAATTCCTGAAATTTTGGCAGCCGCTTCTTCCTCGACTCCACCGATTTTCACGGAAAGGACATTCTTTATTTCGTCGATTTTGTCGTTGAACTCGTTCTGCAGGTTTTCTGCGATGGAAACGGCCTCGGAAATTCCGATTTCGACATTCTCCATCTTCTTTTCGAGATTTTCCTTCGCGCTCTCGATGCCGGTATCGATTCCGCTCTTTACTTCATCGATTTTTTCCGAAGACTCGCCCTTTATCGTGCTGATTTTCGCGTCCAACTCGTCCTTCACGGTCGCGATTCTTCCGTTCGTCTCGTCTCCGAAAGTCACGATTCTGCTTTTTGAATCGTCCTCAACGTCCTTGATTTTCGACGAAAGCTCGGTCGCGGTCTCGTTTATCTTCGACTCGATGGTCTCGTGCATCTTGGCTATTTTCTCGTCAACACCGGAAACGGCTCCGTCCAAGTCGGAATTTATGGAAGACATCCTGTCGCTGAATTCTACATGGGCGTTGTCGAGGAGATTGTTGAATTCATCCTTCACGTTCTGGACTTTCACGAGGAACGCGTCCCTCAAAGTCTCGGCGGCGGAATTGGCGCCGCGCGTGCGCTCCTGAAGCTCGTTCGAGATGGCATCGAGCCTTGCTTCTATTTCCTCGCGGACAAACTGGATTTTTTCGTTCACATCCGTCGAGAGATTGTCCACGGAAGCCTTGACCTCGTCGGTGACTTTCGCGGAAAGACTGTGCGCGCCCTCTATTCTCTCCGAAAGCTCGTCGGAAATGTTCGCAAACCGTCCGCGCATGGTCTCCTGCACAGACACGAAGCTGTCCTCGGCCGCCTTTCGCATTCCGGCGACCATCTCCGAGAGTCCTGACTCGACTTTCGCGATTTTCTCGTTGATTTCCGAAGCGGAATTCTCGATTTTCGCGGACGCAGCTGCCTCCACTGTCTTGAGCCTCTCGTCGAGGGAAGTCTCAAGCTCGCCGATTTTCCTGTCGGAAGCGTTTCCGACAATCTCGATTTTCGCGAAGAGATTCTCCTGCATCGCTGACACGGTCTTCTCGAATTCGCTCTGGACGTTCTCCGACCTGGCAGAGATGTTCGATACGGCAGTCCCCAAGTCGCTCTCAAGCTCACGGATTCTCTCGTTGAGTCCGCTCTCAAGCTCGCCGATTCTCTCGTCGAATTCGCGCTGGAGTTTTTCCGCGACAGTCGTGGTGCCCCCGATTTTCGAGTCGAGGGCCTCTTTCACCGCGTCTATTTTCTCGTCCGCGCCCGCAACGGTCTTTCCGAGGTCTTCTTCTATGGTAGAGATTTTCTTCTCCAAATCGTCCTGCACGTTCTGGACCCGTATGTCGAAGACCTTCTGGAGATTGTCGGCCATTCCGGCGGCGGACAATGCCTTCGAGCCGATTTCCTGCTTCACGCCGTCCAATCTCTTTGAGAAGTCGTCGCGCATGTTTTCGAGTTTCAGTTCGTATGCGGTCTGCAAGTCCTTCACGATTCCCGCAACGCTCTCGTTTCCGCTCCTGATTCTCTCGTTTATCTGCTCGAAGAGCGCGTTCACCTCGTTGTACTTTCCAGCCAATTCCGAAGAGGCAATGCCGATTTTCTCGTCGAATTCATTGCGCATAGCGTCGACGGATTTCTCGATGTCAAGCTTGGTGACGGCGAACTTCGATGAAAGAGAATCGACAGTCTTGCCGAATTCGTCCTTCGCGGATGCGATTTTCTCGTCCGAGTCCTTCTTGAGCGCGTCCACAGTCGCCTCGATGTCCATCTGTGTCACCGCGACTTTTGAGGAGAGGCTGTCGACGGCTTTTCCAAGCTCGTCATGAACAGTGTCGATTCGACCGGAAAGTTCTCCGCTGACGCTTCCGATTCTCTCGTCGACATTCCTTTCGAGACTTCCGATTCTCTCGTCCGTCTCGATGCCGAATTTTCCGATTCTCTCGTCCGCGTCCGAAATTGCGTTTTCGAGGTCGCTCCTTATCGAGTCGATTTTTGAAGACAGCTCGACCTGAGCGTTCTGGATTTGGGTTTCGATGTTGTCGCTTATCGTGTCGTGGATTCTTTCGATTTCCTCGACCGCAGAATTCTCGGCCTCCGAAATTCTGCTTTCAAGACCGCCCTCCATCTCATCGATTCTGCTGTCGAATTTTCCCTGGAGAGTCTCGGCGATTGACTGCGCGCCTGAAAGCTTCTCGTCAAGCTCGCTCTTTATTCCGGCGATTCTCTCGTCGGCGCCCATTATCGACTCTTCCAAATCGCGCTGAATCGCTCCGATTCTCTCGGCCAAATCGTCCTGCACGCCCTTGATTCTGGAACCGAAATCATCCTGCACGTCCAAAGCAAGGGCATTCGCGCCCTCCGCCTTTTCTGAAAGCTCGGAGGCAATCTCCTCGATTTTTCTGCCAAGCTCGTCGCGCACCGTGTCGAGTCGCGCGTCGAACACCGCCTGCAGCTGCTTCGCCACATCGTTCGCATTCGACGTTTTCGCGGCAAGCTCGCCCCTGACAGACTTGAGGGTCTCGTCGAATTTCTCCTGCACCTCGTCGACTGCCTTTTTTGTCTCGTCGCTCTTGCTTTCGATGTCCTTTCTGAACGCTTCAATCTGCCTGTCGAAATTCCTGGTGGACTCGGCGGCGGCGTTCTGCACGTCAAGCGCCTTCGTGTCGATGTCGTTTTTGATTTGCGCAAGCTTCTCGTCGAATTTTTTGTGGTACTCGTCGGAAATCCTCTTGGAGTCGAGCGATTTTTCCCCGATGTCCTCTTTGTATTTCCTGAACGCGTCTTCTATCTCACGCTTCGCTTCCTCGGCTATTCTCTTGACATCGGAGGCCTTCGCGCCAATGTCGTCCTTCGCGCCGAGAAGCGCCGCGTCCAGCTCCGTCCTTGCGTTGTCAAGCTCGCCCTGCACGCTCGCGGTCTTGGACTCGATTTCCTTCCTGATTTCGGACATTTTGGAATCGAATTTTCTGAGGGATTCGTCGGACGCGCTCTGCACATCGAACGCCTTGTCGTCGAGAACGACCTTGAACCCTGAAAGCTTGTCGTCGAATTCTTTTTGCGCTTCGTCCGCCAAACTCTTGACAGTGCTAGCGCGGACGCTTATGTCTACGCGGGCGTTCTGGAGCTTGTCGTCGAAATCGCGCTTGGCGTCGTCAGTCGCGTTCTCAACCTCGCTGGCCTTCGTGTTGATTTCGGTCTTGAGTTCCGAAAGCCTGTCGTCGAATTTCTTGTAGGACTCCTCGGCGGCGTTCAAAATCTCGAACGCCTTCTCGTCAAGGCCGTTCCTTATCTGGGTGAGTTTCTCGTTGAATTTGTACTCGGACTCCTCGACCGTGTTCTGGATGTCCTGCGTTGACTCGTTGAGCCTGCTTCTTATCTTGGCGAGCCGCTCGTCGAATTCGTTCTCCGAATCGGAAAGCGTCGCCTGCGCGTCGAACGAGCGGGAATTCAGCTCGGCCTTTATCTCCTCGATTTTGGCCTTGAAATTCTCATACGATTCAAGAGCGTTCTCGTTCATCTCCTCGACACGGGCGTTCATTGAATTCTCAACCTCGTCCGCGCGCTCGTTGAATTCGCCCTGAACGATGTCGATTCTCGTGTTGACGACTTCCTGCACGTTCTTGAGTCTGTCGTTCGTGGAATTCTCAAGAGAGTTGAACCTGGCGTTCATGTCGTTCTGGAATTCGTTCGTCTTGTCCTCGATTTCGCTTCTGAGGGAACCGACTTTCGTGTCCAAATCGCCCTGAACGGAGTCCACAAGCTGCTCTATGCTGTCCTCGACGCCCTGGATTCTTGAGCCGACAGTGTTCTGTATGCGCTCGACTTTTTCTGACATGTCGTCCTGCAGATTCTGCACGGCCGCGTTCATGTCCTCCGAAGCCTTCGAAGCGGAAGCGGAAGCGTCCTGGTATGACTTCTTGATGTTCCTGCCGAGTTCCTCGAACTGTTTGTTGAAGTTCTCGTTCATCGTGCGCAGGCTCAAGTCGAAAGAGCTTCTGAGTGTGTTGGAGATGGATCTCGCGCCTACGAGCGAATCGTCCATGTCGAGTTTTATGGTTCCGATTTTCTCGCCCACGTCTTTTTCAAGGTTCGAGACCCTCTCGCCCACCGTCTTGTCCACGATGTCGATTTTCGTGTTCATCTCGGATTCAAGCGTGCCGAGTTTCGAGTCGATGCCCTCTTTCACGCCGTCAATCTGCTCGTATGTCGAATCGACTTTCGCGTTGAGATTCTCGATTTGCTCGCCGACCTTGCTTTCCATCGAGGATACGCGGCCGTCGATTGAGTTGAGTCTTCCGTCCACGTTGTCCGTTATGCTGTCGATTCTGCTGTTCACGCCGCTGTCGAGGTTTTCGACGCGTTCATTCATGGCGCGCTCGTAGTCGTCCACGACTGAATCCACATCGTTCTTCACATCGTCGATGCGCTTTTCAAGAGAAGATTCGTATTCGTCGACGCGCGAGCTGATGTCGTCCTGCACGCCCTCGATTCTCGCTGTCGTCTCGTTCTCGTACGAATCGATTTTCGAATCGACATCGCCCTTGAAAGAGTCCATGCGCTCAGAAAGCTCGTTTCCGAAACCTCTCATGCGCTCGTTCGCGTCGTTCTGGAACTCGCCGAGTCTGGAATCGACTTCGCTCTTGAACGAATCGATTCTCGCTTCCGTCGCATTCTGCAAAGAGTCCATGCGCTCGGCGGAATTCCTCTCCACATCGTCCATTTTCGACTTCAAATCGTCTGAAAGCCCTTCCATGCGCGCGTCCAGCTCGCTTCCGACCGCGTCGACCTTCTGCGAGAACTCTCCGATTCTGTTCGTGAACACGTTCGCGTAGTTGTCGAACTTGTCCGCCAAGTCGCTCTGGATTCCGGAAAGCTTGTCGGCAGCGTTCTTCTCAAGCAAGTCGAATTTTCCACTGAGGTCATCGTGCGCGGCGGAGAGTTTCTCGTTCACATTGTCCGAAAGTTCGTCCACACGCTGCATCGCCTCAAGTCCAAGCTCGTTGACAGAAGCGCGGACTTCCCCTGTCGCGTCCGCCAAGGTGGCCTTCATCTCGGAAACGCTCTCGTCGACCTTGCCCTCCAATGCGCCCAAACGTCCCGAAACCCTGGAATCAAGCGCGTTCACGTCGTTCTGAATCGAATCGACTTTTCTTCCGACCTCGTTCTGCAGCGAATCGACCTTGGAAGCCATCTCCGTGGTGGCCTGTGCGATTTTCTCCTCGGCCGTCTCCCTTATGCGCGAAGCGACGGATTCCGCTCCCGCGGCGGCTTCCTTTATCTTGGAGTCCACGTCGCGCAAAGTCTCGTCGAGGCTGCTCTTGATTTTTCCGTGCTTTGAATCGAACTCATCCTGAATGGAAGAGACTTTCGCGCCGACATCGCTCTGCAGCTCGCTTATCCTGTCGTTCACAGTCCTGTTGAGGTTCGAGACGTTGCTGTTCAAAGCGTCCTGCAGGCTTCCGAATTCGTCGGAGACACGGTTCGACAAATCCTCGACCTTGGATTCCATGTCGGAAGAGACATTCTGGAATTTCGTGTCGATTGCGCTGAACTTTTCGTCCATGTCGCTTGAAAGATTCGTCACCTTGTCGTTCATTCCGTTCGACAAATCGACGACCTTTCGGTCGAGTTCATCTTTCACGTCGGCGATTTTCGAGGAAACCGAGTCCGATATGAAGTCGACCTTGGAATTGATGTCGCTCGACAAATCTCCGACCTTCGACTCCACGTCCATTCTGAGAGTGTCGACCTTGTAGTCCACGTCGTCGTGGAGACTCGCGACTTTGTTCGTGACTTCGTCGGCGAGGGTTCCGACGTTGAAGTCGACAGTGTTCTGCAGATCCAGGACTTTCGAGTCCACGCTTTCCTGCATCTTGTCGATTTTCGATGACACATCGTCGTGCAAAGACGACACGGTGTCGTGGAATTCCTTCGTGATGTTGTCGACAGTCGATTTCACGTCGCCCGTCAAGCCCGCGACCTTTGAAGCGACTTCCTCCTGCAATCCAGAAACCTTCGAGTCGACCGCGCTCTGCAATCCCGAAATTCTGTCGTCCACTCTTGTTTCCATGGAATCGACCTTGGAGTCCACGCTGCTCAAGAGACCGCTCACCTTGTCGTCCACGCGGTCCTCAAGCCCACCGACCTTGTTCTGCACAAGCCCCTCAAGCTCTTCCGTCCTGTCCTCGACAATTCCGCGCAAATCTGAAACCTTGTCGTTCACGGTCTGCTCAAGCTCGTAGACCTTGTCGTCCACACTGCTGCTCAAGTCCGAAACCTTGTCGTCCACGTCGCTCTGGAGGTTCACGACCTTCTCGTTGACGTCGTTCTGGAGAGTGGAGACCTTCTCCTCGACATCATTCTGGAGATTCTCGACCTTCTCGTTGACGTCGTTCTGGAGTGTGGAGACCTTGTTGACGACGTTGTGCTGGAGTTCGGAGATTTTCCTGTCCACGCCGTCCTCAAGCCCTGTAACGCGGTTGTCCACTGTGTCCGAAAATTCGTTGATTCTCTTGTCGACCGATGCGTTCAAATTTTCGAACGAGCTGTCGACTTTCGAGTTGATTCCTTCTATTTTTTCGTCCACGCCGCGTTCCACGTTCCCGACTTTCTCGTCCATGTCGCTCTTGAGGTTTCCGACTTTCTCGTTGACGATTCCAGAAAGAACATCGACCTGCTGGTTGACGCCGGTCTCGAACGCGCTGATTTTCGAGTCCACGACATGCTGAATGATGTCCACTTTCGAATCGAAAGAGCTGTTGAGGTTCTCGACTTTCTGGTCCACAAGCCCCTGTATGTCCGTGGCCTGGGTCTCCACGAGATTCTGCAGATCCGCCATTTTGCTGATTACGTCGTCGTGCATGGCGTTTATGGCGTTCTCCGCGTTCTCCGAATACTTGTTGAGGTTCTCCGTAGTCTGGCGTTCGAATGTCTCGTAGGCCTCGGTCTCCTTCTGGTCGGCGGAAGAAATCGCCTTCTCGCAAAGCTTCTCGTACCTTGTCTGAATCTGGGTGAGCTGCTTGGCCAAGACTTCGCGGATGGACTCAAGCGACTTTCCGTTTCCGGCGACATCGTCGCGAAGCTCTTTCGCTGTGCGCTTCGCGGCCATCAAGGACTCGGAGAGATGGTTTTTCAATTCGTCCGTGCGGGCGTGGAGAAGGCCGACCATCTCGTCCGTCTTCTCCGTGTACTGTCTGTTGAGGGATGTCGTCTGCTCGCGGACCTGGGAATCCATCTCAGCGATAGTCTTGTTGATGTCCTCTTCGAGCGCAGAGAATTTTGCGTCGTATGCGTCCATGAAGTTCTCTGTCTTTTCCTTGAGCAAATCTTCCAAAGACTGCGTTCTGCTCTGGAGTTTCTGGGCGATGTCGTCCGTCCTCTCCTCGATTGCCTGCTGGGTCGCGCTCAAGCGCACCGCCAACTGCTCTTCGAGTTCCTTCGCGGACATGTCCACGCGGCTCAAGTAGTTCTGGTTCCTTGAGTTCGCCTCTTCCTGCAGCTTCTTGAAAGACTCCGCCTCCAAAAGCGCGGCCCTTTCCGCGGCCACGTCGTACGCGTGCTGGATGTCGTCGTTTATGCGTGCGAGAAGCTCCTCGCACCTCTTGGCGGCATCGAGCGAAGATGCGTCGAGGAGTTCGGCGCGCTGCTGATACTCGTCCAAAAGTCCGATTCCGAGCGTCTTGAGGCTTTCGTTGTTGATTTTGACGAACTCGGAAGTGATTTGCGGGAGTTTGTCCTGAATTGAGTCGGTCGACTTTTCGAGTCCCGCAATCCTGGCGTTCATCTTGTCGAGCACGGCGGATTCCGACTTCAGATGCTTGAGGTTCGTCTCGACGGTCGCAATCATGTCCATCAACTCGTTGAGAATCTGGCTGTAGTTGGCGATTCGCTTGTCGAGGTCGTCCACCTGCCTGAACTTTGCCTCGAACGCCTTGCTCATGTTCTCGAATTCGTCGACCTGCCCACTTAGCCTTTTTACTGCGGCGTTCGCGACAGTCTGCCTGTGTTCCAAATCTGTCGAAAGCCCGTCGAGTTTCTCGAAACTGGAATCAAAGAAGTCCTTGAATTCCTTCACGCGGCTTTCCGAATACCGCCTTACCTTGTCCAGGGAATTCGAATCCTTGTCGACGAACTTTGCGATTACGACTGTGGCACCAGCCACAACAACAGAGACAACGATTGAAACGATAACAACACTAGCGACCACTTTCTTACCTGCCGAAACTTATTGTAAAGTGAGAAAAATTTCTTCCGAAAATTTGAATTTATGGAATATTTGTTTTAAAGATTTGGTTCTAGTTTAACACAATATCAACGAATTGACGATAGTTGGTGAAGACCAAATCCGCACTGGTCCCGCATCCGTTTTTTTTGCCGTGGAGCAGAGAAAGCATGAATTTCCTGAACGGAGAGACTATAAGGGCCGCTTTCATGCCGGCGTTTTTCGCGCCTTTCACATCGTATTTCACGCTGTTTCCGACATACAGGATTTCGTCAGGGGAAACGCCCAAATCCATCGTGAGCACTCCGAACGGATACTTCGATGGCTTGAGCGCGCCGCTTTCTTCCGAACCGTGGACGACATCGCAGTATTTCAAAAGCCCCCACATGTCGCCTTTCTGGGAAGGCGGAAAGTCCGACAGAATGGCAATTCTGAGTCCCTTCTCCTTTATCTTTTTGAATGTCTCCTCCACATGGGCGAATGTCTTCGTTTTTTCCAGATAGGGAGTCAGCCCCTTGTAGACGATTCCCTCGATTTTCTCTTTCGCCTCCGCAAGTGGACACTTCAGCTCCTCGGCCAAAAGACGCGCCTGGTATTCATAGAAATCGGGGAGAGGAGCAGTCCTGTGCATGATGTTCCTTACGTTGTTGAAATGGATATAGAATCTCAAATTCTTCAAAAAATAGAAGACAATCCGAAAGTAAAGCCTGTAATCTGGATACAATGTCCCGTCAATGTCAAACGCAACGACTTTTATGTTCTTGAATTCTTCCTTCATGTTCTTCGGCACTCCCCGACAGGTTACTCTGAAATGTGAGGATAGAATCGCACTATCCTTGCGATTCTATCCTCGTCGACTTGAGCTATAACGAAGTTATCGAACAAGTCTATTTTCCACTTGATTCTTCCGCTTCTTTCTCTTTCGCCTCTTCAGCGGCCCTCTTCTTCTTCAAAGCGAGGTTTGCGGCTACGGAGCTTGTTCCACCGCCTGTCTGGACATTGCCGTTTCCAGAGTTGACGGTCTTGATTCCACCAGCGTAATTCTCCGACTCAGCTTTCGCTTTGGCTATGCGCTCGGCCTCGGCTTTCGCCGCTTTTTCTTTGGCTATGCGTTCGGCTTCGGCTTTCGCCGCTCGCTCCTTGGCGATACGCTCTGCTTCGGCTTTCGCCGCTTTCTCTTTTGCTATGCGCTCTGCCTCGGCTTTCGCCGCTTTCTCTTTGGCGATACGCTCTGCTTCGGCTTTCGCGGCTCGCTCTTTGGCTATGCGTTCGGCTTCGGCTTTCGCGGCTTTCTCTTTGGCGATGCGCTCCGCTTCGGCTTTCGCCGCTCGCTCCTTGGCGATACGCTCTGCTTCGGCTTTCGCGGCTCGCTCTTTGGCTATGCGTTCGGCTTCGGCTTTTGCCGCTTTCTCTTTGGCGATGCGCTCTGCTTCGGCTTTCGCCGCTCGCTCCTTGGCGATGCGTTCCGCTTCGGCTTTCGCGGCTCGCTCCTTGGCGATGCGCTCGGCCTCGGCTTTCGCCGCTCGCTCTTTTGCTATGCGTTCCGCTTCAGCTTTCGCCGCTTTCTCTTTGGCGATACGCTCTGCTTCGGCTTTCGCCGCTCGCTCCTTGGCAATGCGCTCTGCCTCGGCTTTCGCGGCTCGCTCCTTGGCGATACGCTCTGCTTCGGCTTTTGCGGCTCGCTCTTTTGCTATGCGTTCCGCTTCGGCTTTCGCCGCTTTTTCTTTGGCTATGCGCTCGGCTTCGAGTCTGGCATTTTCCTTTGCGATGCGCTCGGCTTCAATTTTTTCTGCTTCCAGTTTAGCGGCGCGCTCCGCTTCGGCTTTTTCCCTGGCGACGCGTTCCGCTTCAAGTTTTGCCGCGCGGATTTGGGCGATTTGGGCGGCTTCGGCTTTTCTTCTGGCGACACGATCCGCCTCAAGTTTGGCCTTCCGCTCCATTGCGGCTTTTTCGGCAGCCTCCTTCGCCACGCGCTCCATTTCATTCTGGGCGGCGGCTGCCTCCATGGCCACGCGCTCACTTTCGGCGCGCTCCCTCTCAAGCCGCTCGTTTTCCTCCTGTATGGCTTTCTCCTTCGCGATTCTGTCCGCTTCCATCTGGGCGACGAGTTTTTCCTCAGCCTCCCTGTCCGCCCTCTCCTTCTCTGCCTTCGCCTTTGCCTCTTCGATTCTCGAAAGCCTGTCCGACTCCGCCTTTGCGACTTTCTCGCGCGCCAAGCGTTCCCTTTCAGCCTTCACGAGAGCCTTCTCCCGCTCCTTGGCCATGCGCTGTTTTTCAGCCTTGGCGACTTTCTCCCGAATAGCCTCATCCCGCGCGGACGCTTTCGACTCCCTGATTTTCAAATCAGCGAGCCTCTCTTCGAGCAAGTTCTTCTCCACAATTGATTTCGACGCAACAAGAGCGTCGACTTTTTCCTGGGGGAGCGGCTCATACGAAGGAGCGTCCACTTCCTGCCCATCGCCATTTTCAGAGACGACAGCCTGGGGAGTCCGAGACAGATGGATTTTCACGCTCCGAGACCTTTCGTTCCTGAACACGGAAGCGCATATCGCTGCCACCCCTATCAGCACCAGAAGAACGGCCACGCTCCCTATGACAGCGGCGAATTCGGATTCTTTTTGAACTTCACGAGCCTTGCTATCTAAATCAATCATTTTCCCTCGTTCTCAAATTGACTTCCGAGAAGCCCCTTTCCGCAAGCTTGTCGAATATTTTTACGATTGTTCCGTTCGTCGTTTTTTCGTCGGCCTCGACAGTGACTGGATATCTGGAATCGAAAATGTTCAAGGCGGGAACGAGCTGCTCCATGGAGACGTCCTCTCCGTTCAAGGAAATTTTTCCGGCCGCGTCGACATAGACGACAAGCTCGAACGTCTCCGAGCCTTTTGAAGTCGAACTTTCCGCAAGGGAGATATCCAGAGCGGGCTTCGTCGGGAAAGTCGCCGACACGAGAAGATAGAGGACAAGCTGAAAAACGATGTCTATCATTGGGGTTATCATCAAGCGGCTGGGCTTGTTTCCCCTTCTGACTCTTCTGTTAGCTTTCATAGGATTCTTCCGGTGAGTCTGAGCATTGTCGCGGAGATGAATTTCTCAAGCTCGGCTATCCTGACATCGATTATGCTGTTCAGGAAACTGTTGAAGACGAGAGTCGGAATGGCGACGATGAGACCCGCCGCGGTAGTCACGAGCGACTGGGCGATACCGACGGACAACGCTTCCTGATTCAGCAGAGAGCCGCCTCCTCCGAGAACGTTGAACGCGCTTATGTTTCCGAGGACAGTGCCCAAAAGACCGAGGAGCATAGCGACGTTCGCCAAGGTAGGGAGAAGCGTCGTCCACCGCTCGAACATCGGAACGACCGAGTCAAGCTCGTTCTGCACGACCTCGCGCATGTCGGATTCTATGAGCTTCTTGCTTTGGACCGCTTTCTTCAACACGATTCCGGTTGGAGTGCCCGCAGAGGACGCGCTCGTCTCCGCGGTCGCATAGTCATGCTTCGTCAAATAGATGTCTACGTCTTTTTTCAGCTGGACATCGCGCTTTTCGATTGAATGGAAGTAAACGAACCTTTCGATGATGATGAACGCCGAAAAAAGTCCGCACAAAAGTATTGGAACCAAAAGAATTCCGCCTGCCGTGAAAATATTCATAATGAAACGATATTACAATTTATATGGATTTTTTTCGATAGCAGAACGGAAGCAGTTTCTTTTACTGGGGGAAGAATCTGTCGGAAGAAAGCACACGAGTCAAATGGACATAGCAGTCGCCGTGTTTTGAAAGGAACGAGCCGAGGGAATACTCCACACCGCTCTCGAAGACGGTGCATGAGAAACGCCCGCTTTCGTCGAAATACGGGAATATCACGGCAGAATCGTCGAAAGAGTGGTATTCGGTCTTGTTTCCGTTCTTCGTCCCGGAAGGATGCCGTGTCCTGATGGCCGCGAGGTAGAAATAAGTCGGCTCCGTAGCGGCAAGGACATAGAGCGTCTGCGCAAGGAATTCCGACCGGTAGCCGGAATTCGGTATGTACCCCGTCAAATTCTCGATGCCCCTCGAAGTCATCTCGGCGCAGAACGGTGTTATGCTGACATCGACACCAGACTCCTCGTACATGTACTTTTTCCTCGTCTGGCTAGAAAGCCGGGCGGCGGCAAGGTTCCTCGTCCAATCCAGGGAGAAGTTCAAGTCGTCTTTGTCGTCGATTGCGTGCGCGTGCCCCATCGGGCTCACGGAGACAGTCTTCCGCAAAAGGGGCGCGACCAACGTTCCGCTTCCGCTTATCGGGTTGATGAGTCCGTCGACGACCCACTTCACGAATCCGTTGGAATCGACAGTGAGATAGTTCATGTCCGCGTCGTCAACGGCGCGGGGGCTTCCGCTCGAAGCGTACACAGGGTCCCCGAATTCATTGTACGCGCCGTCCTTTTCGTATTTTATTTTTGAGAGAACCTTCTTGATTTTCGCGATCATGCTCTTCTTGTTCTCGTACTGTCCCGGATATATCTCGACATATCTCCACGGCAGCGTCTTTTCCGTTATCGTGAGGATTCTGTTGAACGAGGCGGTGTACAACGACTCCATCGAGACACCGACAGGAACAGAGCGCGCCGCGTAGCAGCCGCCGATGACGTAATCTGCGAGAGTCTTCTTTCCGGCGTATGTGTCCGGCGAGAACTGCACGAAAACGTCTCCGTCCTTGGCGAAATAGTACTTTATGCTCTTGGGCTTCCCTGTTATCGAATCCCTTGTCAAAATCCACGAGCCGCATGCGTCGGCGGCGTATTCGCTCACGGTCTGCTTGCCCTCCACGCCGTCGCTGACGACTGAGAACGAGAGCGTCACCTCCGGCGCGACTACGACCGAAAATGTGCTCTCAGACTCCTCAAGGCGAATCTGGAATTTCTGTCCGATGGAATTTGTCCGGACTTCCGCTTTTTTTCCCCTGAGATTCTTGAGCGACGGATAGAACCATGCCGAAGCTATCGACTCCCTTATCGTATCGGAATCGGGAACCCCCATCCGGTTGTATTCGGCGAAGACTGACCCCGCCAGAGCAAAAATCAGCAACACGAAAATTGAACGAACTTTTGACATTTGATTCTCCATGAAAAAATGCACTGAAAAAGACAGCATTTCTCAAATTATCGGACAAAAAAAAAGTCCACTGAACTTTGAACTTCACAAAGACAGTCCAAAATAGCAGACTTTTTTTCTAATCGTTCGAATGTCGAGTTTTCACAGTGCAATGGCCGAAACAAGCGGAAGCGGGGTTCCGTCAACAAAAACACTAAACATCGCAAGCGATGTTAACGCCACCGCGGAGCGGTACTGCCGTTTTGGGCAAGACTGCGCAAGCAGGCTGCGGTTCCCGCTGGGAGCTTGTTTCGGCAACTACAATATGCACAAACCCGACATTCGATATTCCAACAATTTACTGTTGTCCAACAGCCATCGGCGTGTGCTTCGTGTCTACCGGGTCGTCGTCGAACAGGACGGCTCCGGCTGCGTACTGCACGACCGGCTCCACCTCGCCCTTCGGAGTCCAGATTTTTCCGTTCGGAAGCTCGTCCGGGTTCTTGCCGATTGGGGCGTTTGAAAGCAGAAGCTTCAGGCGGTTCAACTGGTTCACCTCGCTGGCTCCAGGGTCATAGTCAATCGCGCTGATGTTCGACTCTGGATAGCGCCTACGGAGCTCCTTTATGACGCCCTTTCCGGTGATGTGGTTCGGGAGGCAGGCGAACGGCTGCACGCACGCGATGCTAGGCGCACCCGAATGAATCAGCTCGACCATCTCGGCGGTGAGGAACCAGCCCTCGCCCGATATGTTTCCAATCTGCACGATTCCGTCCACCAAGTCCATCATCTTCCAGATGTTCGTCGGCGCGTCGAACCTGCGGGACTGCCTGAGCTTCTTTTCGATGTAGTTCCTGTAGAGCTGCAAGGCCCAGACGGCGAACTTCGCGTTCCTCTCCTCCGACTTCGGCCAGGCGAGCTCCCTCGTCCTGAACTTTCCGTCGGAAATCGTGTAGAAGAGGAAGTCCATCAAGTCCGGCATGACGCACTCCGCGCCCTCGCGCTCGATGACGTTCACCATGTCGTTGTTCGCGGTCGGGTGGAATTTGACGAGAATCTCGCCGACGACGCCCACCCTCGGCTTCTTCACAGGGAGAATCGGGAGGTTGTCGAAGTCCTTTATGATTCCGCGCACGAGTTTCTTGTACTTGAGAATCGAATTCGACTTGAGCATCTCCTCTGCCTTGGCGTTCCACTTCTCGTAAAGCTCGTTCGCGCTTCCCGGCACCTTCTCGTAAGGGCGCACTCGGTAGAGCACGCGCATGAGGAGGTCGCCGATGAACGTCGCCATCATCGCCTTGTGAATGAGGGAGAACGTGAACTTGAAGCCCGGATTGCTCTCAAGTCCGAGAGCGTTCAGGGAGATGACAGGAATGTGCGACCAGCCGGCGTCGTTCAAGGCGCGGCGGATGAAGCCGATGTAGTTCGTGGCTCGGCAGCCTCCTCCAGTCTGCGTGATGATGAGGGCGGTCTTGTTCAGGTCGTACTTTCCAGACTGCAAGGCCTCTATCATCTGGCCGGCGACGAGAATCGACGGATAGCAGGCGTCGTTGTTGACGTACTTCAAGCCCGTGTCCACCGCCTTCGGGTCCACGGAGTCGAGGATGACGAAATTGTAGCCCGAATACTGGAACGCCTTCTGCAGAAGCCTGAAATGAATCGGAGACATCTGAGGGGCGATTATCGTGTACTTCTCCTTCTGCATCTCCTCCGTGTAGACAGTCCTCTGGTAGGCCGCGGACTTCTTCTCCACCTTGTGCGGATTTCTCTGGCGGGCTTTGACGGCTGCGATGAGCGAGCGGATTCTGATTCTGACAGCTCCGAGGTTCGAGCCTTCGTCGATTTTGATGAGTGTGTACATCCTCGACTTGGACTTCATGATTTCGTCCACCTGGTCGGCAGTCACGGCATCGAGTCCGCACCCGAAAGAAGTGAGCTGGACGAGTTCGAGGTTCGGCATTCCAGAGACGAAATTGGCCGCCCTGTAGAGCCTGTTGTGGTATGTCCACTGGTCGATGATTCTGAGAGGGCGTTCGATTGAGCCGAGGTGCGCAACGGAATCCTCCGTGAAGACCGCAAGCCCCAGTCCGTGAATCATCTCCGGGATTCCGTGGTTGATTTCCGGGTCGAGATGGTACGGGCGGCCGGCGAGCACGATTCCGTTTCCGCCAGTGACGACGAGCTGCTCAAGAGCCTCCTCGGCGGCGTGCTGAGTGTCGAGCTTGAACTGCTCCTGCTCTTTCCAGCCTGCCTCCACGGCCTCGTAGACCTTGTCCTTGGCGAGCTTGGGGAAATGCTTGTGGAGTTCCTCGTAGACGCGCTCCTTCAAGCGCGGCAAATCGTAAATCGGAAGGAACGGATTCATGAAAAGCAAATCCTTGTCCTCCCTGATTGCGTCGATGTTGTTCTTGAGGACTTCCGGGTACGACGTGACGACAGGGCAGTTGTAGTGGTTTCCAGCCCCCTTGTCCTCGATTTTCTCATAAGGCACGCACGGATAGAAGATGAACTTGCAGCCCATCTTGATGAGCGACTCCATGTGTCCGTGAGAGATTTTTCCCGGATAGCAGACGGACTCGGACGGAATGGAATCGATACCCTTCTCGTAGACGTTCCTGTTCGAGCGAGGAGAAAGCTTGACCTGGAAGCCGAGCTTCGTGAAGAGAGTGAACCAGAGCGGATAGTTCTCGTACATGTTCAAAACGCGCGGGATTCCGACAGAGCCGTTCGGAGCCTCTTCCGGGCGTAGCGGAACGTAATGCTGGAAGAGCCTCTTGTATTTCCAGTCGAAGAGGTTCGGCAGCTCCACGCCCGTGGATTCGATTCCCGTGTTCTCCTTGTTCGAGCCGTCGACTTTCTTCGTGTTCTTGAGGGTGTGCCTCTCCAAGCCCTTCTCGCACCTGTTTCCAGTGACGAACTGGCGGACTTCGCTCTCCCCACCGTCGACTCCCGCGGTCGTGAAAGTGTTGATTGTGAGAAGACAGTTGTTCGCGCAGCCGCCGCAGCGGGTAAGCTCAAGCGAAACCTTGAAGGACTCGAGCTGTTCGAGAGTGGCGATGTTCGAGACGATTTTCGGCGGCACCCAGTTCTTCTCCTGGCCGGGTTTGGGAGCCGTGAGGTCGCACCACTGGTCGTACGCGATGAGGGCGGAACCGTACGCGCCCATGAGTCCCGCGACATCCGGGCGGAATACTTCCACACCGGCGATTTTCTCGAAAGCGCGGAGGACGGCGTCGTTGTAGAAAGTTCCTCCCTGCACGACGACCTTCGTTCCGATTTCAGAGGCGCGGCGGAGCTTTATGACCTTGAACAATGCGTTCTTGATTACCGAATACGAAAGACCCGCGGAGATGTCGGCGACAGTCGCGCCTTCCTTCTGAGCCTGCTTGACGCGCGAATTCATGAATACCGTACAGCGGCTTCCCAAATCGACTGGCTTCTTGGCCATCAACGCAATCTGGGAGAAGTCGCGGATGTTCAGGTTCATCGTGTTGGCGAAGTTGGCGAGGAAGGAGCCGCAGCCGGCGGAACAGGCCTCGTTCAACTGAATCGAAGTTATCGCGCCGTCCTTCATGCGGAGGCACTTCATGTCCTGTCCGCCGATGTCCAAGAGGAATTCCACGCCCGGAACGAAGAATTCTGCGGCGCGGTAGTGCGTAATCGTCTCGACCTCGCCAGCGTCAACGCCCAAAGCCGCCTGGAACAACGCCTCGCCGTATCCGGTGGAGACAGCGCGCGCGATGTACACGTCCTTCGGCAATATCGAGTAGAGGTTCTTCAACACGCGAACCGCCAAATCGACAGGGTTTCCCGCGTTCACATCGTAGAAGTCCCAGAGAATCTCGCCCTGCTTGTTCACGAGCACGGCCTTTGTGGTGGTGGAACCAGCATCGAGTCCGAGGAAGACAGGTCCGTGCGTCTCCTCAAGCTTTCCCCTCTTCGCCTTGTCCTTCGCGTGCCTCTCGCGGAAGACCCTCAAATCCTCGTCGTCCTTGAAGAGCGGCTCAAGACGCTGAACCTCGGTCATCTCCGCGCCCTCAAGGTTCTTCAGGCTGTCCTTGAATTCCTTTATCGTCTTGAAAACCTTCGGCTTCTCGCCAGCGATGACCTTGTAGGACTTGTCGGCGGAATATGCGGAACCCGCCGCCACGAAAAGCTGGGAATCATCGGGCGCGATAATCTCCTCCGGCTTCAACTTGAGCGTCTCGATGAAGCGCACGCGGAGCTGGTCCAAAAAGTGGAGCGGGCCGCCCAAAAAAGCGACGTTCCCGCGAATCGGCTTTCCGCACGCGAGGCCGGAAATCGTCTGGTTCACGACGGCCTGGAAAATGGAGGCGGCGATGTCCTCCCTGCGCGCGCCCTCGTTGATGAGCGGCTGCACGTCGGTCTTGGCGAAGACGCCGCAACGCGCCGCAATCGGATAAATCTGCTTGCAGCCCTTGGCAAGCTCGTTCAGTCCCGGAGCGTCTGTCTCAAGCAAAGCGGCCATCTGGTCAATGAACGCTCCCGTTCCGCCGGCGCAAGTTCCGTTCATGCGCTGCTCTACACCGTTCGAGAAATACGTGATTTTCGCGTCCTCGCCACCGAGTTCGATTACGACGTCAGTGCGCGGAATGAGCTTCTTGACGGCGGTCGTGGCCGCGACGACTTCCTGGATGAAAGGGATGTCGAGCCACTGGGAGACAGACAAGCCGCCTGAGCCTGTGACCTTCACGGAAACAGGCTGGTTCTCGCCAAGCTTCACCTGCTTCTCCACTTCGTCCAGAGCCTTCGTGACGACGGTTATGATTGTGTTCCTGATGTCAGCCCTGTGGCGCTGGTAGTCGCCGTAGAGCATCTTGTCGTTCTCGTCCAGGCAGAAGACTTTCACGGTCGTGGAGCCGACATCGATTCCGATTCTGACAGGAACCGCGGCCGGAGTGAATTTGACATTTGAATTGACTGTTTCCATAAAAAATCCTCAAAAAGCAAAAAATAAATGATAGGTAATTGCGTGACAAGGAGACTTGAAAACCGAAATTTCCAAAAATTCTCCATAAAAATCCAACTTTTCAATTCTATTCAGAGTTACTTGAATTTTCAATAAACAGCTTTTCAAGTAGAATGAAATAAAGGTGCTTTTAAGTCGCAAGTCGAGGGAGAAAAAATGCAGAAAAAATTCATCTTCGCGGCACTCGCCGCATTGTCGTGCTTCACAAATGTCTTCGCGGACGACAGCGCAGACTCGTTCCTCTCTGATTTCGTGTCGAGGAATTGGACAACGGCCGACGGACTCCCGGCAAATTCAGTCACGTCGATACTGCAGGACAAGACGGGGTACATCTACTTCGGGACATACGACGGACTTGTCAGATTCGACGGAGTGGAATTCGCCACGCTCACGAGAAACTCGAACCCAAAATACAACTTCATAACAGTCAGGACTCTCTTCAAAGACTCCAACGAAAGCATCTGGGTAGGCTCCAACGACGAGGGGCTTGTAGAGTTGCGGAAGGACGGACGGACAAGGACGTACACCTCAAAAGACGGAATCCCCAACAACTCGGTAAGGGCGATATGCGAAGACCACGAGGGAAACATCTGGGTCGGAACGGCGGGCGGAATAGCGTACATCGCCGGAAAGGACGGAGAAAAACCGGAAGTCGTCGTTCCTGAAGGACTCGAGGAATTCGCGGAGAGCAACGTCCTCGTCATGCGCCTCTACTGCGACACGGATGGAAAAATCTGGATAGCGACAGGAAAAGAGAACAAGCTAATCACATACTCTGCAAATAAATTCAGCCTGCACGGCGGATTCAAATCGCTGGAGAACACGACAGTCACATGCGTCGCGCAGGACAACTCTGGCGCGTTCTGGTTCGGAGTGTCGCCGCACTACGCGCTCAAGGCGGACGGAGAGGAAGAGGAGATTTTCGACATCGGACACGGGAAACAGAGGGGAACCCATGTCGAGAAAATTTATCAAGACCGGAGCGCGAACATCTGGTGCGCGCTGGACACAGGAGCGGCAATCATACACGACGGAAAAATCTCCTACATCGACAAGTCGAACGGCCTTTGCGACAACAAGATCTCGGACATAATGGAAGACACGGAAGGCAACCTCTGGATTGCGACAGACAGCGGAGGAATCGACAAGCTCTCGCAGAGCAAATTCAGGACGGTCAGGCTCGACAGCCCAGTGAACGCGCTCTGCCACGACAAAGGAAGAGGTGTCGAGTGGATAGCCTGCAACGACGGACTCCGCTGCTACAAGAACGGAGAATTCATAGAGAACGAGACGACGAGGCTCTGCAGGAACACTAGAATCAGGCATGTCGGAATGACGGAGGACGGAGAGCTGCTCATCTCCTCCTACGAAAAGCTCGGACAGGTCGTGGTCGGAAAAGACGGAGCGACGAGGAACTTCACGAAGGCGGACGGACTGGAAAGCGACAAGACGAGGGCGGCCATAAAATCCAAGGACGGAACGTACTTCGTCGCCACAACGGCCGGACTCAACATGATAGGCGCGGACGGAACGATAAGCTCGATAACGAAGAAGGACGGAATCGAGAACGAGTACATAATGTGCGTCTTCGAGGATTCGCTCGGAAGGATATGGTGCGGAACGGACGGAGGCGGAGTCTTCACGGTCGAGGAAACCGGCGGAATTTACAAAGTGGCAGACAAGTTGACCACCGAAGACGGACTTTCTGGCAACATCGTGTTCAAGGTGAGCGAAATCGGCGGGAACATCTGGATTTGCACGGGTTCGGGAATGACAAGAATCAAGGACGGAAAACTGTTCAACTTCAACTCGTCGAACGGGCTTGGCTCAACGGAAGTCATGCAGATAATCCCAGACTACACGGGAACGGCTTGGCTCACGTCGAACAGGGGCATCTCCAGCGTGAAAACGGAAGACCTCGACGCCTGCGCCGACGGAAAGATTCCCCGCGTCTCCACCCGGTACTTCGGGAAATCGGACGGACTTCTCTCGGCCGGAGTGACATCGACATCGTGCTCTGACGCCGACCCGCATGGAATAATCTGGTTCCCGCTCACGGACGGATTCGCTACATACGACCCGTCGGAAATCACGTCGAACGAATACGCGCCGATAATCCACATCCAAGAGCTGACAATCGACAACGAGAAGAGGGAATGGGACGGCAAGCCGGTCGTCCTCGCCCCCGGCGTGAAAAGGTTCGGCATCAAATTCACAGGGGTCGGATTCATCGCAAGCGAGCAGACGCAGTTCTCCACGGAGCTTGAGGGGTTCGACACGGAATACACGGAGTGGACGCACGAGCGGAGCGTCTCGTACACGAACCTCAAGCACGGAACGTACCGTTTCTCGGTCATAGCGAAAAGCGGCAACGACATCATCTCCGAGCCTGTCGAATTCAGCATAACGAAGAAGCCGTACATCTGGGAGCTTGCATGGTTCTACATCGCCATCGGACTATTCGCAATCGGAACCACGATAGCGGTGTCCATGGTGAGAATCAAGGAAATCGAGAAGCAGAAGCTCACCCTCAAGGAGGAAGTCGACAAGAAGACCGAGGAGATTTGGGGGCTACTGCTGAACATCCTCCCCAAGGAGACTGCGGAGGAACTCAGGAGCAATCCGAAGAAGACGATAGCGGAACGGCACGAGAACGTCACCGTGCTCTTCGCCGACATCGTGGGGTTCGCGCAGATGAGCGAGGAGCTTCCGGCGGAGGAAGGCGTGAAGATGCTCAACACGATTTTCGAGAAGTTCGACACGAGGGCGAAGCACGAGGGAATAGAGAAGATAAAGACGGTCGGGGACTCCTACATGGCCGCGTGCGGATTAAGGAAGGAGAAGGACGCCGCGGAGAGGATGATACGGTACGCGCGAGGAATCATGCACGACCTCGAAGAGCTGAACGAACACTCGGAGACGAAAATAGCGATGCGAATAGGAATCAACACAGGCTCGCTCGTCTCTGGAGTCGTCGGCTCGGCGAAATACATCTACGACATCTGGGGCGACACGGTGAACATCGCGAGCAGGATGGAGTCCACGGGAGATTCGATGAGAATCCACATCTCGGAAAGCACGTTCCAGGCGACGAGCGGAATATTCAACTACTCAGGCCCGCAAGAAGTCGAGGTGAAGGGAAAGGGCATGATGAAGACGTACTACCTTGAGCACCTGTAGAGGACAAGACCCGTCTTTCGTTTTCCATTAATTGAGGAACAGCCGATTTTTTTATACACTCGAACATTATGGACTTACTTAAAAAACTTGATGAATTGGACGCCCGGCTGAAGGTCGTGAGCGAGATTGTTCAGGACCCGGACCTTGTCAAAGACAAGAAGAAATACAAGGAAACAATGTCCGAATACGGACACTTGAACGAGGTCACGGAGCTTGGAAAGGAATACAGGAAAATCCTCCAGGGAATCGAAGACTCGAAGATGATGATAACGGCGGAAGACGACCCCGAAATGAAGGAAATGGCGAGGGAGGAGCTCAAGTCGCTTGAGGAGCAGCTTCCGCATATGGAAGAGCAGATAAAGCTCAAGCTCATCCCGCCGGATCCGCTCGACGAGAAGAACATCATCCTTGAGATACGCTCGGCGGCGGGCGGCGACGAGGCCTCGCTCTTCGTGCGCGACATGTGGGAGATGTACATCCACCTCTGCGAGAGGAAGGGCTGGAAATACGAGAACGTGGAGGCGCAGGAGACGGAAGTCGGCGGCTTCAACAAAATCGTCACGCAGATTACCGGGAAATTCGTCTACGGAACGCTCAGATGGGAATCCGGCGTGCACCGCGTGCAGAGGGTCCCGGCGACAGAGGCGCAGGGAAGGTTGCAGACTTCCACCGTGACGGTCGCGGTTCTCCCGGAAGCCGAGGAAGCCGACATCGACATCAAGCCGGGCGACGTGCGCGTGGACGTCATGCGCGCGGGCGGTCCCGGCGGACAGTGCGTCAACACGACGGACTCGGCGGTGCGCCTCACCCACATTCCAACTGGAATCGTCGTCATCCAGCAGGACCAGAAATCGCAGATAAAGAACAAGGAGAAAGCCTGGGAAGTCCTCCGCGCCCGCCTCTTCGACCTCAAGCAGAGCCAGCTCGACGCGGAGCGCTCTTCGGCGAGGAAGCTCATGGTCGGAAACGGAGACCGCTCGGAGAAAATCCGCACATACAACTATCCGCAGGACAGAATCACCGACCACAGAATCAACATGAGCGTCCACAACCTCCCGAGCTTCATGATGGGAAACATGGACGAAATGCTCGACGCGCTCAACGTGTACGCGAAAGAGGAGCAGTTCAAGGAGCTAGACTCGTAAACAGAAGCGAAAAAGCCGTGGCGAATCCGAAAACGGATAGACGCCACGCCTTTTTTTCCAACAAACTTATGGTATAATCGAGACAGGAGGCCTTTATGAGTTACGAAGCCCTTGTCGAACAGATTCGCACTGTTCCAGAATCATGCTTTAATGAAATCTCTAATTATATCAGTTATGTCGTATACCGCTACGAAAAGCAGAATTCTGCCGCTGAGCATTTCGCGGCTGTTTGCGCCGAGGCTCAGGCTTGGGCAAAAGATGCCGGTATCACAGAACAAGACATACAAGACAATTTAAGAGAGCTTAGAGCCGAAAAACGGAGAGCATATAATGAGAGTCGTGATTGATACGAACGTCGTTGTCTCCGCATTGTTTTTTGGAGGAAAACCAGAAAAGCTCTTGCAGTACGCGATTCGGGAAAACGTCAACGCTGTCGTCTCAAAAGAGATCGTCGATGAATACAATGAGCTTTCTTTGCGAATGACAAGCAAATATCCTGAAAAGCAAAAAAGATTTCCTTTGGACGACTTTATATCAGCATGTGCTGTTGTCCACCCCTCTCGAAAAATCACAGTTTGTCGAGATTCTGACGACAACAAATTCTTGGAATGCGCAACGGAGGCGAAATGCCTTTATGTCGTAAGCGGAGACAATGATTTGCTTGATTTGAAAAGTTTCGAAGGTGTGGAAATAGTAACTGTCGCACAATTCTTTGAAAGATTTGAAAAATAATCACCGACCACAAAATCGAACAGAAGCGAAACAGCCGTGGCGAATCCGAAAACGGACAAAAATGAATCCAAAAATTTCAGTATGCATACCGGTCTTCCGCTCGGAAAAGACGCTCCCTGAATGCCTGGAAAGCGTGGCGAAACAGACGTTCAGGGACTTTGAGGTCGTCATCGTTGACGACTGCAGCGACGGAAAAGACGGAAAAGGACGAAGCGCGAAGAAAATCGCGAAAGAATTTTCAAAGCTCCTCAAAAAAGAGAAAATCCGCGTGGAATCCATCCGCCACTCATCGAACCTGGGGCTTCTTGAAGCGAGAAGGACGCTCGTGGAAGCCGCCACGGGAGACTTCATACTGATGCTCGACTCAGACGACGAGCTTTTTTCGGATTCGCTTGAAAGCCTTTTCGGCTCGGCAATAAAGACGGACGCAGACATCACGCACGGAAAGGCGCGGGCGTTCTTGACGAATGAAGGGAACGAAAGCGAAAGAATCCGCCTTCAAAAAATCCAGGAGAAGACATCCAGAATCGAAAAAGAGCCTCTCACGGGCGGACAAATCCGACGGAAATGGCTGCTTGAGAATTCGCACACGAGCTACCTTTGGGGAAAGCTCATCAAAAGGGAGATTTACGCATCCGCGTTCGGGAAAATCCCGTTCGTGAAGGCGACAATGGCGGAGGACGTGCTGCAATATTTTTTCATCGCGGGTCTCTCAAAAAGCTACGTTCCGCTGGACAAGGAAATCTACCGCTACAGGGCAGACAGCGGAATCACGTCGAACAGGAGAATCGAAACGGAAGAGGACTGGGAGCGGGTCGCGCAGGCGGCCGACATCTTCACCGCGATTTTCGCTCAGATAGACGAGGGAGAGGCGACTGTGGACAGCGAAGAGAAAAGCGCAATCGCCCAAATGTGCAGGAACCACCTTGCGAACAACATCGTCCAGATGGAACTCGTGAGCGAAAACCTGAAAGAGCGCGCGAGGGAAATCCTTTCGGAACACTGGGGAGAGAATTTCGTCCTGGCGGCGGAAAAACAGATGGGACGGCAGACGAAATGTTGAGAGAAAGATTTAAGTCATCTAAAATATTAAATCAATCTTTTCAGGAGGAACACATGAAAACAAAGCGAATCCATTTTTTTGCGTCATCAATCGCATTATTGCTCACTGCGTTTTTGTTTTTCTCATGCTCGCAGACAAATCAGACAGGAACTGCGACTCTCTCAACAACGATTCCGACAGCATCGTTCGCCCAAACAGTAACAGAAACTGGAGAAAACGCATACACGCTGGAAGTCTCAATCTCAGGCGAATACAAAGAGACACAAAGAGCGAATGTGTCGGAAACGGAAAATTCAAAGACGTTTGAATTCCAGGAAATTCCAGTCGGCGCGGAAATCAAACTGTCCGCAAAACTTCTGAGCGGAGACGAGACAATCTACAGCGGGGAGTCAAGCCGCTTCTCGGTCAAGGCTGGCGAAAACCGGATAAAGCTTTCCATGAAAAAAGCGCAGGAAACAGTCTGGGTTGTCCTTTGGAACCGCTCGACAACAGAGGAGAACGACAGCGGTTCTGACACTACCAATTTAACAAAAGGAATGAGCTCGTTCACAGAAGATTCTCTTTCTTCCGCCGAAATAACAGCGGACAACAGCCTCACGACAAACACAATCGACTCGTTCGCGTTCTCGGACGACGGCGACCTGTACACGCTTGAGCATTGTGCAAGCGCCGGTGCGACCGTATACAAAATAGGACAGTACACAAAAACTTCGGCGGGCTATGAAAAAGGCGTTTCCAAGGATTTGAGCGCATTGATGGAAAGCGCAAACACCAGCAACTACACCTCATTAGATATCACTTGCCACGGCGACTATGTATATGTGATGTGGACATTTTATTCATCCGAGCTTGGATACAACATGACCAAAATCGGAGGAATAAAACTCTCCAACTTGGAAGCAGCTGAAAGTTTTGACACGGAAGCAACAATAGAAGATTTCCAGGCAGGCCACATCGCAGTCACAGACGATGCCTTGTTCGCGACAAAATACTGCGGCGTCTACAGCTTCGACATTACAAACGGAATGAACGACAATTGGTCAGGCAGTTCTTGTGAGCCAATCGACAGTTTCACCGGCGACGGCAAAAGCATAACCGACCTTCACGCGCAGGACGGCTACATCTACGGACTCCTTTCATATTCCGTGATGGGACAGACGACAAAAGGAGGAGTCTTCAAAATCGACACAAGCACAAAAGAGTTGAGCAAATGGGCAAGCGGAAGCTCCCTCCTCGGCTGGAACGACACGGCTAGCGACACCCCGCACGGCTCAAGCGACTACTTCTTCAATCCAACAAACTTCATCGCTACATCGCCGAAGAAGCTCGTAATCTCCGACGACGGCTGCAGGAAGTCTTCGGGCGACGACGACACAGACCCGAACAACGAGAACCGCGTCGTCACAATCGACCTTGAGACAGAGGCAATGACCGCGACAGACGTAAACGTGATGTTCGACTACCAGAAAACCAACTGCGGCTGCACTCAGGCATAAGCGGACTGAAAAAAAATGACGATACAGGAAGCGAAGACATACGGCAAAGCAAACCTGCCCGGCTCCCCCACGCCGGAGTTGGACACGGACGTGATTCTGCAGCACGCCACGGGATTCGACAGGACGCACCTCCTGCTGAACCGCGGCTACGCCCTGACGGCCGAGCAGGAAGCCGCATTCACAGAAGCGATTGGAAAGCGGGCGACGGGACTTCCTGTCGCGTACATCACGCACGAGAAGGAATTCTACGGACGGAATTTCTACGTGGACGAAAACGTTCTGATTCCAAAGCCGGACACGGAGACGCTGATAGAAAAAGCCCTGGAAACCGCTTCCGAAATCGAGAAAAGCAAATCCTTCAACTCGGATTTTTTCAGGATATGCGACCTCTGCTCCGGCTCCGGCTGCATCGGAATCACTTTCTTGAAGGAGCTTTTGAGGACCTCGCCCGGACTGCACGAGAAGGCGGAAATCACCTTCATCGACATCTCCGAAAGCGCGCTGAAAGTGACGATGCTCAACGCCGTGCGCATTTTCTCGGAAAGCGAAAACGGAAAAGCGAGATTCTTCCGCTCCGACCTTTTCGAAAGCCTGGACGGAAATTCCGCGGTGGATTGGAAATTCGACCTGATTCTGACGAACCCGCCCTACATTCCGTCGAAGGAGGCTGCGGACTTGCTGAAAGACGGGCGGAGCGAGCCGATTCTGGCGTTGGACGGGCTTTCCGGCGACGGACTTGGGATAATCAGGAGTCTACTGCCGCAGGCGTTCGGAAGGCTCAAGAAAGGCGGAAAAATAATAATGGAGACGGGGGAATACAACGCGAAGGAAGCCGCCGCACTCATGGAAGAATGCGGATTCTCCGGCGTTCACATAACGAAGGACATGAACGGAATGGACAGGGACGTGTCCGGCACAAAGGCTTGAAAATTCCGGACAAGTCAACACAAAACTCACGAGGGAAGCTTTCTCACGCCGAAAAGCTCCCGCACGGCGACAAGCTCGCCATCGCAGACTTTTTTTCCGTTCGTGAGAATCTCAACCCGGTCGTCGGCCTTTTTCGTCGTCTCTATCACATCCCCGACTTCCAGTTCAAGGTTCGGGTCGAGATAGATTCTGTCCAAGACGACCGACGAATCGTACTTGAACGGATTCTGCAGCGTCCTTCTGGGGCGCGAGAAGACCCCCAGACGGACAAGCCTCTCGAACGCGTCTATCGGGAATACGACCGAAATGTCAGACTTGAACGCACCCATTTTAAGCGCGAAATCGATGAACACGCACTTTTTTTTCAGGTTCAGGACATCGTACTTCTCTATGACTTTGGGAGTCCTGAAATTGATTTGGGAAGAGCTTTTGAGGTTGAATTTCCTGAGAAGCTCAGAGAGGACCGGCTTTATCACGAAGTCGAAGCAGAGTTTTGAATCGACAGGGGTCATGCCCTTCCTGTCCACGCCGCCGACACCCGTGAGCCTCCTGTACGTCTCAATCGAGACATCCATCTCGCACTGGATTCCGTCGAAATCGAACGAGAAAAGCACGGAATCGTCCGAAACGGTGCCAAGGAAATCCTCGACAAGGCACGAGTCGATTTCACCGAGCGCGAACGAGACATCCTCGCTCCTGTATGCCTTGAAGATTTCCGAGACCTTCTCCGCCACCCCCTTCATCAGCGACTGGACAGAATTCCTCTGCGTCTTCGTCATCGCTGGAACGTATTCGAAACTGAAAAATTCGCTATCCACATCGTCGATGAGAGTGTCGATTTCGTTGGACGTGAAATTCTCACGCCCGGCTCCGTCCTGTCCGTAAAATGCACCATCGCCCATCTTCTTCTATTTCTCCATCAAAACTAAACCTGCTCGTCGCCCCTCGTGCCGAGGACTTCCTTGACCCGTATGAACTTCTTGCCGTTCTTTATGAACACCTCGCCACGGGCAGCGAGTTTCGAGTTCCTGACGATATCCACGGTGTCCCCAATCTCCTTCTCAAGGACGAACGTCTTCCCCGAATCGAATTTCTCCTTGTCGAAAACGAAAGAGCTGAGCAGAATGTCCGTGTTCTTCATGTTGCCGGCGGGGAACTGCCATTCGACGACGTTGTCCTCGTCCGACGACGCGAACGCGGAAGCCGACTCAAGCATCTCCACAGCCTCCGCCGGAAAATAGAAGTCCGCCACCGAAACTTCCGATGCGAATTTCATCTGGAACGTGACAAGGAATCCGCTGTCGCTCTTGTCAAGCCCGTTCGCGGAAAGCTTCCCTGAAAGGTCGGCGAACGAGACCGCGGTCGCAATCAGGTACTTCTTCAAACGGACTTCCACGACAGACTTCAACGCGTCGAAAGTCGGAACGGCGAATTCGTTCCTGAAGATGTCGCACTCGATTTTCTCAAGGCTTGAAGTCGCCTCCCTCCTGTTCAGGAAAGTGCGGGCGAAGAATTTCTTCTCGAACCGCATGTAGACGAGCTTGCCTCCGAGCCGGGCGGACACGAGGAAATCGCTCGGACGGACGCTCTTGGCGAAATTCGAGTCGGAAAAGCGGGAGGAATAAAGAATGTGGACGAAATACTCGCTCCCCCTGTAGTCGTGGAACGTCTTGTACATTTTTTTAGCGACAAGCTCCATGAAAGACGAGAGCCTCCTGCACATCTCCTTCTCTTTCTCGTGCCTCTCGATGTTGCTCCGGGAGACGAGGGAAGAATCGAACACGTCCGAGCCGTCGAAGTCCAAAACGCTGTCGGCGACCTCCACGACAGACTTCCTCTGCGTGAAGTTCTCGACGATTCCGTCTATCTCGCTTTGCGTGAGCGTGTCGGTCTCCGGGTACTGCCGGGCGCAGAGCATGGAAAAAACAAGCTCTTTTGGAAGCACCACGCTGAATCCCTTCTTGTCGTCGGGGGAAATCTGCAGGACATCCAGACGGAGCGTAACGAACTCCGAAAAAGATTCGTCCTCGCCGACGATTTTCTCGAACTCGCCCTTGCTGACGGACCTCAACGAAGAGAAACTGGACTTTTTCGCAAGGAACTGTCTCTCAATCTCGGAATCGAACGAGCGCATGAGCGGCGAGACGAATTCTTCCCGCAAAAAATCGGAGTTCTCCTTCGTGACCTTGACCTCGAACGGACGCATCCCGGAATCGACCTTGAACCAATCGAGTTTGACGAATCCGACGAAATCCTCGAACAAAAACGAATAATAGAAGCCGTCGCCGCCCGGCATCGAAAATTTGTCGGCCGACGGCACGGAAGCCATCATTCCGGCAGGGAAAATCTCCGCGCTGCTCTCTAAAATCGAATCAAGACGGGACAGAACTCCGTCCGCCAAAAAAAATCCTCGCTCTGCCATGAATTGATTATCGGAACGGAAACTTGATTAAAACATCACACAGAGCAAGTTTATTTTACATTTCCTTCACTCAGCCTTTACAAAGAAGAGCTTGATTCCCTCGTCGGGAAAACGCTCCTTAACGGCATCGATGACGGCCTTCACGTCGTCCTTGTCCTCGTCGGCGACGTAGCTCACCATCAGGAAATTGGTCTCCGGCCACGTTCCGCTTCCGAGCTTGTAGTTGCCGCGCCCCCTCCCCTGCACGAGTGGAACTATGGTGTAGAGGATGTCGGGGATGTTCTCCTCAAGAACTTCGATTATGTCGTCCTGAACCGACTGGTTCGCGATTATTTCCGCCCTGTACATGCGGCCTCCTAGAATTCCATGGAATCAGAATACTTGTTCGGCTTCGTGATGTCGACCCCTGCGTTTGAGCGTCCCGCGCGGTCTGAGAGCCTCACCTGGATTTTGCTCCTGTTCACTTTCTTCTTCTTCATCACGAGCGAATAGAGCACGGGTATGAAGAAGAGGGTGACGAACGTGGAGCTGGTCAGCCCGCCGACGACGGCAACTCCAATCGGCTGAACCATCGCCGCGCTTCCTGTGGTGGAGAAGCACATCGGAATCATGCCGAGAATCGTGGTCGACGTCGTCATGAGGACGGGACGTAGGCGGGACACTCCTGCTTCAAGGCAGGCGGCCTTCATCTCAAGCCCCCTGTCCAAGAGCAGGTTCGTGTAGTCCACGAGGATGATTCCGTTGTTCACGACGATTCCCACGAGCATTATAAGCCCCACCGCGCTCGTCATGCTGAACGCCTGAGCCGAAACCTTGTAGATGAAGACCACGCCTATCACAAGGAACGGAATCGTCGTCAGATTGATGAGCGGAGCCTTGAAGCTCTCGTACGTTCCCGCCATCACGCCGAAGACGAGGATTATCGCCATCAGCCCTATCATCGTGTACGTCTTCTTCTGGTCCTGCGTGTCCTTCCAGCTACCGTCGTAGACGATGGTCACTCCGTCCGGGACGATGAAGCTCGACGCGATTCCATCCTTCAGCGCGGCCACGACATCCCTGGAGTCGAGCTTTCCGATGTTGTCCGCGCTCACAGTGACCTTCCTGGTCTGGTTCTCGCGCTTTATGGAGACCGGCCCCAGCCCCTTCCTCACGCTCGCGAAGTTCGCCACGCTCACCATGCCGTTCTTTCCCGACACGTAAATCTGCTCCAAGTCGGAGACAGTCTTCCTGTCCGACGGCTGGTACATCAGGACGACGCTGTACTCCTTTCCGTTCTGCCTGTAAGTCGTCGATGTAGTTCCGTTCATGGCGTAGTTTATCTCCTTCGCCACGGTCTGCACGTCCACCCCGAACGCGTAAGCGCGCTGCCTGTCGATGACGATTTCGACTTCGGGAAGAGCGGACGTTATGTCTATGGAAGGCTCGCCGATGTCGGGAATCGAGTCCATCACGTCCTGTATCTCATTCGCAACGGAAAGAGCCAAGTCCAAATCGTCGGACGAGACCTTGAGCTTGAAGTCGCTTCCTGTCATCTGCCTCATGCGTCCCTGGCTGAACGAGAATCTTGCGTCGGTGAAGTCGGCGAAGTGCTTCCTTAGTTTCTGCTGTATGTCGACGGAAGTGTCGATCTGCTCGTCCGTAGCCGGAAGGTTTATCTGAATCGCGCCCCTGTAGCTGGTCGCGCTTCCCCTTCCGCTGGAGCCGATTGACGTTATGACGGTCTTGTAGCCCTTCACCTCGTCGAACACGATTTTCTCGAACGTCTTCATGAGGGCGTCCGTCTCGCTGAGCGTCGTTCCGGTGGGGAGCGTCACGTTGAGCGTCACGCTGTCGTCGGTGCCCGCGTTCATCATCTGCACGCGAAGTGTCGGAGCGATGCCGAGCGCGGCGCCGAGAGCAGCGAAGCAGACCACGCAGGTAACGAAGCGGTGCTCAAGAGCGCACTTCAATCCCCGCCTGTACGCGTTCGTCACCCACACGAGCGGAAGCTCAAGAGCCTCGTAGAAACGGGCGAGCGGCTTGAACGAGACAGGCTTCTCCTTCCTGTTCGTGAGCGGAAAGAAGACTCCGGCGAGGACGGGGACAAGGAAAATCGCGACGAAGAGCGAGGAGACGAGGGCGATGACGACAGTGAAGATGATGCCCTTGAACATCTGCCCTGTCATGCCGAGCTCGCTTATGAAGAACAGGAACGGAATGAATACGCAGATTGTGGTGAGGTTCCCGGAGACGACCGACATTATCATCTCGGACGAGCCGAGGACGGCCGCGACCTTTGCCTTCGCGCCCCGCGACCTGTAGACGTAGATGTTCTCTATCATGACGATTGAAGCGTCCACAATCATTCCCACGCCCAAGATGAGGCCGGTGAGGGTCATCATGTTCAGCGTGATTCCGGCGAAATTCATGCAGAGGAGCGTTATGACAATCGAAAGCGGAATCGAGATGGCGATTATGAGCGTGGACTTCCCTGACTTGAGGAAAAGAAAGAGGACGAGGACGGCAAGGATGAGTCCCGTGTAAGCCGATTCGATGAGCGTGTTTATCGTGTCGTTGATGTCGTCGGACTCGTCGCGGATTATCTCAAGGGATATGTCCGACGGAAGAATCGACTGAATCTCGGCCATCTTCGCCCGCGCGCTCTTCGCCACGGAGACGGTGTTCTTGCCCGACTGCTTCGTTATGTTGATGTAGATTCCAGCCTCGCCGTTTATGAAGACGTCGTTGGTCTTGTCCTTGTAGCCCATGTAGGCGCGCCCCAAATCGGAAAGGCGCACGACATAGCCGTTCACGGTCTTGATTATCGTGCCGTTGATTTCGTCTATCGAAGAGAATTCCCCAGTAGTCCTCACGGAATAGTCGTGGCTGCCCTCGGTGATTTTTCCGCCGCCGAGTTCAAGGTTCTGCTTCGCCAAGGCGGAGCTGACGGCCGTCATGGTCAGTCCGTACGCCGCGAGCCTGTTCTGCGAAATGTCCACGCGCACGATTTTGTCGCGGCCGCCAAGCACGGAAGCCTCGGCCACGCCGTCCACCTGCTCGAACAAGTCGACGATGTGGTCCTCCGCGATGAGCTTAAGGTCGTCGTTCGAGCGGTTTCCCCGGACGGCGATGCGCATTATCGGCATGGAATCGGCCTGCATCTTTGATATCGACGGGGTGCCGCAGTCGTCCGGGAGGTTCTTGGAGACCTTGCTTATCTTGTCGCGAATGTCGTTCGTCGCAGCTTCCAAATCGGTGCCGTAGTTGAATTCGAGAGAGATGGAGGACGAGCCTTCCGAGGAAGTCGAAGTCATCGTCTTGAGTCCTGAGACGGAGACGAGCTGGCCTTCGAGGACTTTTGTGACCGACTTCTCGACCGACTCTGGTCCCGCATTCGTGTACGTCGTCCTGACGGTTATGTACGGAGAGTCCACATCGGGCATGAGGGAAATCGGGACGTTCTGCAGCGTGAACAAGCCGATTATGAGGAGGAGCGAAAAAACGATGAGCGTGAGGACGGGATGGTCGAGAGTCTGCTTCGATATGGACATCAATTCCCTCCCTTCTTCGAATTCTTCTGTGAAGACTTCCTGTCCTTTCCGTTCTCTTGTTCGGAAGGGCCTTTCCCAGAGTTGTCCGACAAATCGAGAATCTTGGAGCCGTCACCGAGGGAAGTCTGCCCCTGAACGACGACGCGCTCGCCTTCGGCCGCCCCCTCAAGAATCTGCACGATTCCGTCCACGCTCTTTCCCAGGGAGACCTTGCGCTTCTCCACGGTCGAATCGCCCCTGACAACATACACGAAATAGTCGTCGCCGTTCTGCACGAGGGAATCGCTCGGCATCGTGACGAATCCAGAATAATCCTCGGTGTAGAGCACGACCTTCGCGAACATTCCGGCGTTCACCCTGGAATCCACGGAATCGAAGACGAGAATCACCTGCTTGGTCCTGCTCGTGGAGTCCACCACTGGGGACACCCTGCTCACAGTCGCCGAGAAAGTGACGTCGGGATATGCCTCAAGAAACACGTTCGCCCTCAGTCCCTTCTTCAAGACAGAGACGTACCTTTCCGGCACGTTCGCGGAGACCTGCAGGTTGCTGATGTCGCCGATTTGGCATATCTCCGTGTTCGTGGAGACCGTCGTCCCGTTTCTGAGAGGGGTTGAAATGACGCTTCCAGAAATCGGCGCGTAGACCGGACTGCGCTTGAAGTAGGAGCCGGGAGAATTCGGGTCGACATAGCCCAGGACATCGCCCTTCTTCACGGAAGAGCCGAGCATCACGCTGGTCTCCATTATCTTTCCCGAGATGTCGGGATAGACGGAAACGGAGTTCTGCGACTCCACCTCGCCGTTCGTCGTGACATAGCCGTGGAGGGTCTCCTCCGCCAAGACCTTCGTCCTTACAGAGACCACGGTGCCGCCGCCACGTCCACCGCGACCATTGCCGCCGGCGTCAGAGGACGCGGAGAGCTTCGCCTGGAAATTCGCACCCAGGACCACCGCGACCGCCGCCAGCACTACGGCTCCCGCCACAATATGCGATTTTCTGATGTGTCTACCGACTTTCATTCGTTTCTCCTTTTCTGCTTCAATCATCTATTTTTCTCCGTCCGCACCCGAAAGCGAGCCGAATCCAACGCCGAGAGTCTTTTCGAGGGCCATCAAATTCTTCAACAGATTGTATATCTCGCTCTTCAACGACAACTGCGCCGAAAGAAGGGTGCTGTTCGCGCTCTGCAGGCTCAGCAAATCCTTCGTTCCCCGGCTGTACGCGTCGTACGTCATGTCGTAGCTTTTCTGGGCGAGGCGAACGTTCGCCTGCTTGGACTTGATGGCCGCCTGGCTCTGCCTTATCGAACGGAGGTAGGAGTCCACGGAAATCCGCTGGCTCGTCTTCGCATCCTCCAATTGCAGTCTGTAGTCTTCGAGCGTGTCCTTCGCGCTTTCCACGTTGTCGCTTTTCGTCGACCACGGAAGATAGCCGTCGAGGGGAATCGTCGCGCTCAATGTGAGCGTTGCCGATTTGGAGGCGTCCGGGGCGGTTCCGTCGTAGCCCGCGTACCAGTACTGGTCCCTCCACGAAAGAGAAGCGTTCAGGCTCGGAGCGTACGCCGAAAAGCGTTTGTCCAGCACCGAATTTTCCGCTGCCGCCACGCGCTTCTCCAGAGTCTTCACAGTGGAGGACGAGACTTGGATTCCGTCGATATTGATTTCGTCCAAGAACACAAGCGAGTCCAAATCGCCCTCAAGCTCCACTTCCTCGTCCAGCGGAATCCCCAAAAGACGCTTGAACGACGCCAAATCGTTCTGGTAGGTGATTTTCGCGCCCTCAACGGTGGGAACGCACTGCTTGTAGGAGACCTCGGCCGAAAGCACGTCAAGCTCGCTGAGTCTTCCGGCGTTGTACTTCTTCAAGTTCGTCTCGTACTGCTGCCGGGCGACGACCATGTTCCGCTCCTGCAGCGCGATGTTCTCCTTCTCGTACAAAAGCCCGTAGAAAGTCTGCCTCACGGAAAGCTCCACGTCCTTCACCGCGTCGTTGAACGCAATCTCGCCGATTTCAAGGTTGTACTTGGCTGTCTGGACTGCCGTGTAGAGGTTCGCGCTCAAGTTGAGGGAAAGGGTCGCCGACAGCCCGAACGCGGCGGAATACTGCGAATCGGTGTCGCTCAATGCGTCGATTGGAACGCCCGCGCTCGCGCCCAGGGAGACTGTGGGGCTTACGGAATTCCATGAATGCCTGTCCGCCCTCTTGAGCGCGTTCAATGTAATCTCGCTTCTTTCTATCGATATGTTGTTCTCAAGCGCAAGATTCACCGCGTCCCCCACTCCGAGCGTCAAGGCGAACGCCCTGCCGAGGAAGAGAGGAACGGCGAGTGCAGCAAGTCTTTTCAATTTTTCCTCCGTTTTTTTATCAGGTCGAATGTCGAGTTTATGCATACCGTAGTTGCAGAAACAAGCTCCCAGCGGGAACCCGCCCATCAAAACGGCAGTACCGCTTCGCGGTGGCTGAGTGTTTTGATGGACGGAACCCCGCTTCCGCTCGTTTCTGCCATTGCTCTGTGAAAACTCGACTTTCGCCCTATCAGTCCATTCTACTTTATAAAATGCCGATTTTCATAAAACTCTCGTTTTATAACAGAAAATTAAAAAGCGGACTTTTTTTCTGAAAACTCTCCTAAAAAAATCGGCTCCCAAAATTCCACTCTGTCACGTACTGACATACTGCATGGGCTATTCTGTACTCACAAAGCACAACAAGAAAAAGGAGAACAGCTTATGAAGAAACTTGCACTTTTATTGATTTTGGCGGTGATTTTCGCGTTCGCGGGCTGCCAGGGGGAGTCGTCGGAAAGCGAAACCGTCTACTACAAAGTGAGCTTCGTATCGGACAGCGGAGACACAATAGAGCCGCAGACAGTCGAAAGCGGGAAGACCACCACGGAGCCGAGCAAACCGACAAAGACCGGCTACACGTTCTCGGCATGGTACGACGGAGAAAACGCGTTCGACTTTTCCACGCCGATTACGAAAGACACAACTCTTACGGCGAAGTGGACGGCGAACACATACACCGTCACTCTCAGCAACAACGGCGGGGAAAGCCAAGTGAACGTCACGTTCGGAGAGAAGCTCGGCGACCTTGAGAGCGTTCCGTCAATGGCGAACAGCAGCTTCGGCGGCTTCTACACGGAAGAGTACGCGAAGGGAGAGAAATTCATCGACTCGGACGGCAAGGGCTGCAAGGCGTACGAAATCGCATCCGACACGACTCTGTACGCCGCGTGGGGCTACAGAATCAGCTACGAGAACCTGAGGGAAAGAGAGAACCCGAACCCAGAAATCTACACGGGAGAGGAGGACATCGCCCTCTTGGATTTGGAGAACATTATGGGCTTCGCGTTCGCAGGCTGGTACGACGCGGAAACGGACGGAAACAAAGTGGAGACGATTGCGAAAGGAGAATACGGAGCGAAGACGCTGTACGCGAGGTGGGAGACAACCATTTTTTCCACTGTGAGTTTCGACACGAAGGGCATTGGCGAAATCGCCTCCCAGACAGTCGGCTACACGGATAAAGCGGTGGAGCCGGAAAATCCTGAGAACTACCCCTACGACCTCATGGGCTGGTACACCTCTTCCGACGGAGGCGAGGCACTCTCTGAAAATCCGTTCGACTTTGAAAGCGAAATAACGGAAGACGTAAAACTGTACGCAAAGTGGGAAATCCACGCCACAGCAGCCGATGTCACCGACAAAATAAGCGCGATGCAAAAAAGCGACACCGTTTTCGTCTCAGGAGAAATAACAAACGACAGAATCAAGGAGATTGGAACTGCCATTAAAGCAAAGTCCTTTGGAATCGCCCTTGACTTGTCCGACACGACAGGACTGACAAGCATCGAAAAATATGCGTTCGAGAGGTGCTCAAGCCTCACGAGTATCGTAATACCGGACGGTGTTACTTCAATCGGATACAGTTCGTTTTCTGACTGCTCAAGCCTCACGAACATTGAAATACCGGACAGCGTGACTTCCATCAAAGAGTTTGCGTTTTCTGACT
>FLNX01002726.1_pt1 | contig 40462 bp, 30 predicted proteins | sample 1140341 | NCBI WGS metagenome assembly FLNX01 (sample SAMEA3878208, study PRJEB12797) | bioreactor metagenome | biome: Moose rumen | place: Sweden | collected 2011-10 | reverse complement strand
GGGCGGTGCAATCAAGTGCACCGCCCGCCGCAGTTGCTCAACTCGGCACCTTTGCACCTTAAACTCGGCCACTTCCCGTTCCAAAGTCGCCCTCTTTATCCTGAAAAGCCTCCTTCCGTCCCCCCGAGGGGGGAAACCGCTTAGCAAAAATCGCCGCCGTCGCCATTGTCGCCGCCACCGATGCCGGCAGAGTGAGTGGCTTCTGAGTAGCTGGCAGAAATGTTACCCCCGTGAATCACCAGCTTGCCCATGTTCAGGCGACTGCCGATGCCAGGCAGGTTGGTGACATCCTGTATGACGCCGTCGTCGTCTTTCTGGCTTATTCAGGTAAAGCCCTTGGCTTTCAGTTTTCCAGAGTCGTTCTGCTGTCCGTAGATGTGAAGCGCGTTATCCTTGTCGATGTCGATGCGGGCGGTGAGCGTTGCCCCGTCACATATAATGAGGTGAGCGGGTCTTCCCTTGGGTGCATAGATGCTCTTGCACTCAAAAGAGGTCTTTACCACATACCACTTGCCTGACTCAAGGCGGCGGAAGCCCTCTTTGTCGCTGCCCGACAGTTCGGTGTAGTCGCAGATGGCCCTGGCCGTGGAAACCACCTTGCTGCCGTCCCAGCTGCGTTCCACGTAGGTGACGGGCTCGATGCCGTTGCTACGGGTTATTTCCAATTCGGGGTTGGTAACTGCCGATTCTAAGATGTCGTTGTCTTGTGAACATGCTGTGAAGCTCATTGTCATCACTGCTGCTGTCATGAAGGCTGCCAGGGCCTTCGTCTCGTTCTTAAAGAAATTCTTTGTCTTCATAATTGTATTTTTTAGTTGTTATTATTTTTGTTAAATTGTTGTTTTTGTCTTTCGACACTGCAAAATTATGAAGATAAAGGGCTGAAAACAAATAAAGTCATCTTTTTTGTCTTCAGTTGTAGTGACAACCGCCCCTATTTTGCGACAAAGAGCTGAACACCCCTCATTTTTTGTCATGTGGGAGCTAAAAAAAGAACTGCCGCATCTTGTAACACAGACGCGGCAGTTCTTTATAATATAAGGTATAAGCCTTATTTTACTTCTTCTTAGCCTCTACTGCGGGAGTCTCTTCCTCGCGGATGGTGCGGCCCATGGTGAGGTAAGCGATAGGAGCAGCAATGAAGATGGACGAGCAGGTACCGAAGATGACACCCAGAATCATAGCGAACGAGAACGAGCGGATGCTGTCACCACCGAGGATGAAGATACAGAGCAGCACGATCAGGGTCGTTACAGAGGTGTTGATGGTACGGGCCAGCGTCTGGTTCAGCGAGTCGTTGAACAGGGTCTGGCGGTCACGCTTGCCATAGAGCTGAATGTTCTCACGCACACGGTCGAATACCACCACCTTATCGTTGATGGAGTAACCAATCACGGTCAGGATGGCACCGATGAAGGTCTGGTCTATTTCGAGCGACATGGGCACGAACTTCCACAGCAGTGAGTAGAAGCCGATGACGATGAGGGCGTCGAAGGCCAGTGCAACGGTAGAACCTACTGAGAAGGCCACGTTGCGGAAGCGGAACAGGATGTAGAGGAAGATGGCGATCAGAGCGATGGCAACGCTGATGAAGGCGCGGTGGGTAATATCCTTAGCAATGCTCGGGCCTACCTTGGTAGAGCTGATGATGGAACCGCCCTCGCGAACGTCGGGGTTCTTGAAGTCATCAACATTGGCCTGTGTCACGATGCCGGCACCCTTCAGGGCCTCGAAGAGGATTTCCTCTGCCTCATCATCGACGTTCGGGTCGTTAGAGTCAATCTTATAGTTGGTGCTGACGCGGATGCGGTTGCCTTCTGCACCGAGGGCGATGGCCGTGGTGTTGGCTACCTTCTCAGCGCCGTTGGCATCCTTCTCGACGAAGGCCTTGTTCAGTACTTCGCGAATCTGCTCGGGCTCTACTGACTTCTCGAACTGCATGACGTAGTTACGTCCACCCGTGAAGTCGATGCTCTTGCTCAGACCTAAGGTGAAGAAGCTGATGATGAAGATGAGTGCAGCAACGCCCCAGATGGTGAAGGTCTTCTTGTACATACCCATGAAGTTGAAGTGGGTGTTCTGCATCATGTTGCGAGAATACGGAGTGGTGAAGGTGAGGTTACGCCAGCGGTCGCGCTTCAGCTGATACTCATAGACCAGACGGGTCATGAAGACGGCGGTGAAGAACGATACGCAGATACCGATCATCAGGGTAGTGGCGAAACCGCGGATAGGGCCTGTACCGACCACGTAGAGGATGATACCGGTAATCAACGACGTGAGGTTAGAGTCGAAGATGGCCGAGAAGGCGTTAGCGTAACCCTTGCCGAGTGCCTCCTTGACGTTGAGACCCTTGCGGAGCTCTTCCTTGGTACGCTCATAGATGAGCACGTTAGCATCGACGGCGGTACCCAGGGTGAGCACGATACCGGCGATACCCGGCATGGTCAGAGCGGCCTGGAACGAGGTAAGGATACCGAGTGTGAAGAACAGGTTGAACAGCAGGGCGATGTTGGCCAGCATACCGGGAATCCAGTTGTAGAGCAGCACCATGTAGATTATCAGCAGGATGAAAGCTACAACGAATGAGATGGCACCCTGCTTGATGGACTGAGCACCGAGCGTAGGACCGACGACGTCAGACTGTACGATGCGGGTAGGAGCCGGCATCTTACCTGAGTTCAGCGTGTTAGCCAAGTCCTTGGTGTCCTGAATGGTGAAGTTACCCGTGATGGACGAGTTACCACCGTCAATCTGCTGGTTCACGCGGGGAGCGCTATAGACAGCGTCGTCAAGCACAATGGCTACGGCCTTATTAATATTATTATGTGTCAGCTGTGACCAGCGGCGTGCACCGTCGCCGTTCATCTGCATGGTCACCTCGGGACGGCCGTGCTGGTCGAAACCGTCGCGTGAGTTGACGATGACGTCACCTTCCAGCGGAGCACGTCCGTTGATGGCGTTACGAGTGTCGATGGCATAGAGCTCGAAGCGCTCCTGGTTGTCGTTGAAAGCCAGGTCGCTGGGCTTGGCACCCCAGAGCAGCTTCACGTCGGCAGGCAGAATGCGCTTGCCAACCTCTGAACGCAGAATCTTGTTAACAGCTGCAGTGTCGCGTGTCAGCGCAAAACCGACGATGGCGAGTGTCTGTCCCTGTGAGGGAGTAAAGATAGAGAACAGCGGGTTCTGCTTGTCGAAAGCAGCCTTGGCAGCGTCGGTCAGAGCCTTGTCGTCAACCTTGGTGCTGTCCTTCTTGGCCAGTGCGTCGGCCAGTGTGCCTTTAGCCTTTGCGGTGTCGGCAACAGCCTCGGCAGCCTTGGCCACCTTTGCGGTGTCGGCAGCGGCAACAGCCTTAGTGGTGTCGGGGGCAGTGTCGCCGTTAGCAGCATACTGAGCATTCAGCTGGCTGAGCAGGGGAACAATCTCCTGACTGTTGTAAGTCTCCCAGAACTCCAGGTTAGCACTACCCTGCAACAGCTTACGAACGCGCTCGGGCTCCTTGACACCAGGCATTTCAACCATGATGCGTCCGGACATACCCTCGAGCTTGCTGATGTTGGGCTGAACAACGCCGAACTTATCGATACGGGTCTGAACAACGAGCAGGGCGTTATCAACGGCTGCTGATACCTCAGCACGCAGGGCGGCTTCCACCTCAGAGTCAGAGCTCTTCGTGGTCACCTTGTCCTTCATCTGCTGGGTAGCGAAGATAGAAGCCAGCGGCTTGCCCGGGGCATTCTTCTTCCAAGCGTTGATAAACAGCGAGATGAAGTCGTCCTGACTGTTCTCCTCTGCCTTCTTGGCCTCTTCCATAGACTTCTTGTAGAGGGGGTCGGTCTTGTGGTCGGCCAGGATGTCAACAACATCAGGCACTGAGACCTCCAAGATAACGTTCATACCGCCCTTCAGGTCCAGACCCAGGCCGATTTCCATTTCACGGCACTCACGCAGTGTGTAAGCACCAAAATAAACTTTCTCGTTCATCAGTGAATCGAGGTAGGCCTTCCCGGCTTCCTCTCCCTTCAGGGCGCTGATTTCTGCTGCTTTGCCCTCGTAGTGACGGGTCACGAACGAGAACGACAGGTAGAAAATGCACACCAGAATGAGCATCACTGCTACAAACTTTACAATTCCTTTGTTTTGCATTTTTTATTGTTATTTTTGATAATTATTTCTGCTATTGTTCATTTTTAGCCTGCAAATATAGACATTTTTCGGCATTTGACGAAATTTATTATGCTTTTTCATGCATTTTTTAATGATTTCGGTCTATTTTTAGCCAACAAATGACAGGATAATGGTCACTTGCGACAATTTTTGAATCGACAAAGCAATGATAAGGGGTGATGTTTTCGGAACACATCATGTGGTCAATGCGGAAGTACATGTCGTAATGATTGAACGATATGCCGAGTCCGTTTCCGGTAGAGACGAAACAGTCGGTCAGGCCCTTGGCGATGGTGCGGCGGGCGTAGGACAGCGGATGGTCGTTGAAGTCGCCGCACACCAGGATGGGGTAGTGGCCATGCCGCTCAATGTACTGGTGGACGGAGTCGGCAGCCGGCGCACGCTTGACCGCGGCTTCTGCCAGCTTGCCTAACAGCCGGCGCGATTCGGTCCTGGCCGTGTCGCCCTTCATGCCGCCAGCTACTATCTGCTCGTACTGACTGCGGTCGCTCTGGTTCAGATGGCTCGACTCCAGGTGGTTGTTGATGACGATGAGCGTGTCGTTGCCCACCTTCAGGTACCACGCTACGCTGCCGTTCGAGGGGGAGTAGTAATCGATAACCTCCTTGCGCAGGATGGGGAAGCGGGTGTGGATGCCCAGGTTGTTGGGGGAAGACTTTGACGTGTTGACCTTCACCGTGTCGTTGTAAGGGTAGAGGCTGTTGTAGAAGTCGGTCATCTTCTGCTTCCCGTTGTTGTCCTCCTGAATGCAAAGAATGTCGGCCTTGCTCTGGCGCAAGTAGTCGGTCAGCTGCTCAAAGGGGTTGTCGCAGTTGATGTTATAGACGAAGCCTGCCGAGTTGAAGGAAATAACCTTGATGGCATCGTCAGGCGGTGACGACGGCAAGTTCATGGGCATATAGACCCGCATGGGGGCATAGGCGACCAGGAAGCCTACAAAGGGAATCAGCGCCCAGCGCCACTTGACGATGAGCCAGAAGAACAGGAAAGCCAGGTTAGCCAGGGCTGCAAAGGGGAACAGCAAGCCCAGGGTGCTCAGCGTAGGGTGGTCAGCCGGACTCACATGGTCGGCAAACCCCAGCAGCAACATGACCAAGATGGTGACGATGTTTGCACCGGCTATCAGGCCAAATATTATCGATTTGAGTTTTTTCATGACGCTCTACGCTCAACCCTTAACGCTCAACTCTCAACGCTCAACCCTCAACTCTCCTTGCTTGCCTCGAAGAGGCGTTTCTTCTCTTCCTTGGTCAGACTGTCGTAGCCGCTTTTGCGGATTTTGTCGAGTATGGCATCCACCTCTGCCTGCCGCTGCTGCTTGCGGGCATTATACTCCATGTCGGTCTCATGGGTGTTGGGTGATTGGTGTTGGGTGTTGGGTGACGGTTTCCTCCTTTGTTCGAAGTTCCGCTTCATGTTGTTGAAGAACTCCTGTCCGCGGCTGCGGCTGAAGCGGGCATCGCTGCCCGGGTGGCGTCGCCAGTAGAGAATAAGCAGCAGACCGAAGAGCATACCGCCGAGGTGGGCCACATGGGCCACGCCGTCCATAGAACTGCTGATAGAGGAGAACAGCTCCAGTGCAGCATAGCCAATGACAAACCACTTGGCCTTGATGGGTACGGGAATGGGGAAGATGAAGATGCGCTCGTTGGGGAACGTCATGCCGAAGGCCAGCAGGATACCATAGACGGCACCGGAGGCGCCCACAGTGTTCCATAGGTTAAGGAACTCACCGGTGGTGATGATGGCAGTGCCTGTGTTTACCTGCTCGTAGGCATACAGGCCTTCTATGTAATACGTCCCAAGCTGTGCTACCTCCTGCATGATTCCGGCACCGATGCCGCACACCAGGTAGTAGTACAAGAACTTGCGGGGTCCCCAAACGTTCTCCATGACGCGTCCGAACATCCAGAGGGCGAACATGTTGAAAAAGATGTGAGTGAACCCTCCATGCACAAACATGTAGGTGAGCAGTTGGTAGATATGGAAGTCGTTGGCAAGGAAGAAATGCAAGCCTAAGTAGTCGGTCAGCGAAGGCATCATCCAAGTGAAGGCAAACACCAGCACATTGATGATGAGCAGATTCCTCGTTACAGTTGGTAAATTATTCATATTTTGACGGTTTGACGTTTTACTAATTATTACTTTGTTATTATCGTAAGCGGGCGCAAAATTACGAAAAAAAACCGTTTTTAAGTACAAAATCAGGGCTTTACGCACTTTTTTTCAACAAAAAAGTCATTTTTTTTCATTTTTTGTTTGTTTTCTAAATACTTTACACTATATTTGCGGTGGATTTTGCGACATTTTAGAACATCTATTTATATTTTTAAAACAAAAACATTATGAACAAAACAGAATTAATTGAGAAGATTGCAGCCGGTGCTGGTCTGACTAAGGCTGATGCAAAGAAGGCTCTCGACGCTACAGTAGCAGCTATCAAGGACGCTCTCGTAGCAGGTGACAAAGTTGCTCTCGTAGGTTTCGGAACATTCGCCGTTAACGAGAAGCCCGCTCGTGAAGGTGTGAACCCCGCCACAAAGCAGAAGATTACCATCGCTGCCAAGAAGGTTGCTAAGTTCAAGGCTGGTGCAGAACTCGCTGAGGCTGTAAATAAGTAATTATTTCTTCTTGAACAAACTAACGGCGTCCCTGCTTGCAGGGACGCTGTTTTTTTTGTTATACCACCTCAATGCCTAACTGCTCGCAGAGCTTGAGGCTCATCTCCTTGAGCTTGAACTTCTGAATTTTGCCGGAGCCGGTCAGTGGGAACTCGTCAATGAAGAACACGTACTTCGGAATCTTATAGCGGGCTATCTTGCCACGGCAGAACTCCTGCACATCCTCGGGTTCCATCTTCACGCCCTCGTTCAGAATGATGAACGCACCCACGGCCTCGCCATATTTCTTCGACGGCACGGCAGCCACCTGCACGTCCTTGATGCCAGGCATGTGGTAGAGGAACTCCTCAATCTCGCGCGGATAGATGTTCTCACCACCGCGGATAATCATATCCTTGATGCGGCCTGTTATCTTGTAGAAACCTTGCTCGTCTTTCACTCCTAAGTCACCGGAATGCAGAAAGCCGTTCTTGTCAATAACTTCAGCCGTAGCTTGTGGATTCTTGTAGTAGCCCTTCATCACATTAAAGCCCTTGCAGCACATCTCGCCCTGTACGCCGACGGGACATTCCTCGCCCGTTTCAGGGTCCAGCACCTTGACTTCAACAAAGGGATAGTCACGTCCTACGGTGGTGCAGCGCTGTTCGAAGGTGTCGTTCAGGCAGGTCTGCGTCATGCCGGGTGAGGACTCTGTCAGCCCATAGACGCTGGTGATGGTCATGTACATCTTTTCGCTGACCTGCCTCATCAGTTCCACGGGGCACAATGAGCCGGCCATAATGCCAGTGCGGAGACTTGTCAGGTCGAACATGTCGAACATGGGGTGGTTGAGCTCTGCTATGAACATGGTGGGGACACCATACACAGCCGTACACCTTTCTTTATGGATAGAGGCCAGCACTACGAGGGGGTCGAATTTCTCGACCATCACCTCTGTACAGCCGTGCGTGAGACAGTTCATTGTGGCCAGTACCACACCAAAGCAGTGGAACAGCGGCACACAGACGCATAGTTTGTCATCCTGCGTGAATCCCATGTTCTCGCCGGTAAAGAATCCGTCATTGGAGATGCCGTAGTGTGTCAGCATGACACCCTTGGGGAATCCCGTCGTACCGCTGGTGTATTGCATGTTGCATACGTCGTGGCAGCTGACGTTCTTCTTCATCTCGTCAAGAGTCTCGTCCTCCACATTCTGTCCTAACAGCAGCAGTTCGGCTGTGTTGAACATGCCGCGATACTTCTCCATGCCGATATAGACCACGTTCTTCAGACAGGGGAAGCGCTCACTGTTCAGATGTCCACGCTCACAGGTTTTCAGTTCCGGCAGCATGGTGTAGGTCATATCCACATAGTTGCAATCCCATGTGCCGTCAGTGATGCAGAGCGTCTGCATGTCAGAGTCTTTGCAGAGATACTCCAACTCGTTCTGTTTGTAGTTGGTGTTTACCGTGACCAGCACCGCCCCAATCTTTGCCGTGGCATAGAGGAAGGTGAGCCAGTCAGGCACGTTGGTGGCCCAGATACCTACGTTTGAGCCTTTCTTCACACCAATGGCGATGAGTCCCTTGGCAAGGTTATCAACACGCTCATTGAACTTCGCCCAGGTGAAGCGCAGGTCACGGTCGGAATAGACGATGTACTCCTTGTCGGGTGTGGTCTCAGCCCAATACTCCAGCCACTGGCCGAGTGTACGCTCGTGAAGCGTGTATCCGGCACTGCCTGTTTCGGCAGGGTAGGTCCTGTCTGGCAGAGGTCTGCCTGCCATGTCAAATCTTACATTACTCATGCTCATCATTCGTTTAGAAAGGGATATATACCAAAGCGAGAATCTTTGCCGATTTGCCGGGAGCACCATGCACATGATGCTTCACGATGGAGTCGTAATAGATGCTGTCGCCTTCGTGAAGGGTGTAGGTCTCTTTGCCGTATTTCACTTCCACCTCGCCCTGCATGACGTAGATGAACTCCTCGCCTTCGTGGGCCGAGAGCTGGAATTCAGGTGTCTCACCGGGATGGATGTCGATGATGAAGGGTTCCATGTGGCGTCCGGCTTTCTGCTGTGCCAGCGGATGGTACTCCATGTGCTTACGGGCATCAGTGGCACCGTTAGAGAAGCTGATGCTGGTGTTGCGCTCCCGTTCCTCTGCACGACAGACAACAGGCCCGATAGCGTCGTTATCATCCATAAAGGTACCTAAGCGTACTCCCAATGCACGCGCAATCTTGATAAGCGGGCCTAAGGAGGGCAGGTTCTGGTCATTCTCTATGGAATTGATTTGGTCAACAGTCAGACCACTACGTTCGGCAATCTCCTCAATGGAGAGATTCTTGGTTTCACGAAGGCCCTTGATTTTGGAGCCGACGATGTTGTTGTTATTACTCATATCAAGCTGCAAAAAACTTTTGTCTGTTTAATTTCGGTCGCAAAGGTACGAATAAGTGAGCAAAGTACAAAAAGAAAAAGCGTTTTTTTCTTTTTTTACTTTCGAACGGAAGTACTTTCAACGCAAGTTAAAGGTACGAATAAGTGAGCAAAGAACAAAAAGAAAAAGCGAAAAACCAAATTTTTTTTGTTTTTTGCTTGCTTATTCGTATCTTTGCAAACGAATTGTACTATATATAATAAGGTATATGAAAAAGATACAGATTATTAACGGCCCGAACCTGAACCTGCTTGGAAAGCGTGAGCCAGGTATTTATGGCTCGTCATCGTTCGACGAGTATCTGCCAAAGTTGCAAGCCAAGTACCCTGACGTGGAGATAGACTACTACCAGAGCAACATTGAGGGTGAGCTCATCAACAAGATGCAGGAAGTGGGGTTCGCCTATGACGGTATTGTGCTCAATGCCGGTGCCTACACCCATACCAGCGTGGCGCTGCAAGACTGCATCCGCTCGTTGAACTGTCCGGTCATTGAGGTGCACATCTCCAACGTTCACCAGCGTGAGGAGTTCCGCCACAAGTCACTCATTTCGTGTGCCTGCCGTGGTGTCATCTGTGGTTTCGGACTCGACAGCTACCGGCTGGCCATTGAAGCGATTTTAAGTGAATAGTGAAGAGTGAATAATTTGCTACCGCCTTTGACCTTAGAGGACTATATTCTCCAGCACATTGACGAGGAGCCTGAGTACTTGTACCGGCTTTATCGTGCCACCAACATCCACATGCTGCATGGCCGCATGGCCAGCGGACATCTGCAGGGACGCTTGCTGAAGATGCTGGTCAGGATGATACGTCCCAAGAATATTCTGGAGGTAGGAACCTTCAGCGGCTATTCTGCCCTTTGCATGGCTGAGGGACTCGGCGACGAAGGCCACCTCTATACCTTTGAAATCAATGACGAGCAGGAGGATTTTACCCGTCCGTGGATAGAACAGTCGCCTTTGGCCGACAAGATAACGTTCATTATAGGCGATGCTATCAAGGAAGCACCCCGCCTGGGCATCACGTTCGACATGGCATTCATCGACGGTGACAAGCGCACTTACCGTGAGACTTACGAGATGGTGCTTTCCCTGCTTAGGCCCGGAGGCTTCATCATTGCTGACAACACGCTGTGGGACGGCCATGTCGTTGACCCAGCCTATGACCGTGACAAACAGACTGTGGGCATTGAAACCTTTAACGACTATGTGGCCAATGACCAGCGGGTAGAAAAAGTTATTCTGCCCCTGCGCGACGGCCTGACGATGATACGGAAGAAGGACGAAGAAAGAGGGACGACCGATACAGCATCATGAGGGGACAGTTTGCCGATTTGCTATTTATTAAGAGGCTGAATTTCTTCAAGACCTTTCTGCATGTTCTCGCCCAATACGAGATTGGGCCGAAGGTGCTGCTGCCTTACACGCGGCAACTGCTGAACATGCTTCTGCACATTGGCGACATGACGGCTTACGGTATTTCTTATCATACTGTTGACCCACAGGGAATGCCGGTTCTGGCATCAGGCGTTATCTACATACCACGTAAGGTCGAAGGTCGAAGGTCTAAGGTCGAAGGTCTAAGGTCTAAGGGCAAAGGTCTAAGGTCAAAGGTCGAAGGGCAAAGATCGAAGGTCAAAGGTGTCATAGAAGTATCACCACTGACGCGCAGTAAGATAGACTGTGCCAGCCGTGACATTATGGCGGCGGAAATATTTCCCGGCATGATGGGTTACATCACCATCATCCCAGACCTCATAGGCTGCGGCATCTCTGAACAACAGCCCATTGCCTACCTTCAGCATGACAACGTGGCACAGGTGAGTGCCGACATGCGCATGGCGGCAGCACAATTCCTGCTGCAGGAGCTGCATTACAAACTGCCCTCGGTGTCTATGCTTTTCGGCTATTCGCTTGGCGGGTCGGGCGTGTGGTCACTGGCCCGTTATTATCAGCAGCATCCCGAGACGGGCGTGCGTGTTACCCATATCTTTGCCGGTGGCGGGGCCTATTACCCCGAGGTGGCGCTGCGAGCTTTCCACTCCACGCGCCACAGTGACTATGCCATTCTGCCCAATATCGTCTATTCTATGAACTACTACGACCGGCTTGGACTGAACTTTGACCATATTTTCAAAGGCAAGTTGCTCAAGAACTACAAGCACTGGTGTAAGGGTAATATTCCTATTCCTGAGCTGACACAAATCATCGGGACGAAGCTGGACCATTATCTGAACTTCGACTTCTTCAACGACCAGAATCCGGAATACATGAGGCTGCTGAAGGTTGTAACAGAGAAAACCATTCCCGAAGACTGGGTTCCCAAGGCCAAGGTTCACCTGTTCCATTCGCGTCATGACACCTACGTGCCCATAGCCTGCTTCTGGGAACTGTACAAACGGCTCAAGCGCTGTGGTGCCACGGTGGAATACAAACTGCTCAACCTCGACCATGTGCCTGCTGCCGTGCCCTTCGAGCTTGACTTCATCTCGTTCCTGATTAAAAAATAAAAAGGTAAAAAAGGTTAAGCCGGGGAAAAAACTTTCAACGCTCCACGCTCAACTCTCAACTTATTCGTACCTTTGCACACGGAAATTGTAAAATAGTAAAATCGTAAAATAATCAAATAAACAGCGATGCAAGAGACAAGACAAAACAAAATAGCCCGTCTGCTGCAGAAGGAACTGAGCATCATCTTCCAACAGCAGACACGTGCCATGCACGGCACCATGGTCAGCGTCACACGTGTAAAGATTTCACCCGACCTCAGCATCTGCACGGCCTACCTGAGCATCTTCCCCAGCGCAAAGGCAGACCAGCTGTTGCGTAACATCACTGCCAACGAGAAGCAGGTGCGCTACGAGCTGGGTACTCGTGTGCGGCATCAGTTGCGCATTATACCTGAACTGCGGTTCTTCATCGATGATTCGCTCGACTACATAGAGCACATCGACCAGCTGCTGAGAAGACCCACCCCCGACCCCTCCCTAAATGGAGGTGAGAAATTACCTATAGACAATGACAAGTAACGCCAACAGACAAACCTCTCCCCTCCATTTAGGGAGGGGGCGGGGGTGGGTATCCTTTTTCATAGCCCGCCGGTATCTCTTTTCCAAGAAGTCAACCCACGCCATCAACATCATCAGTGGTGTGAGTGTTGTCGGTGTGGCTATAGCCACTATGGCTCTCGTCGTAACGCTGAGCGTCTTCAACGGGTTCCATGACCTTGTGGCCTCCTTCTTTACTGCCTTCGACCCGCAGTTGAAGGTGATGCCTGCCAAGGGAAAGACAGCTCCCGCTGACGACCCCGTGCTCATGCAGATACGACAGCTGCCGCAGATTGACGTCGTCATGGAGAGTGTCGAAGACCAGGCGCTGGCCGTCTATAACCAGCACCAGGCCATGATAACCGTGAAGGGCGTTGAAGACAACTTTAACCAGCTTACCCACATTGTCGAGATTCTGGAGGACGGCGACACGCTGCTCTCTAATAATGAGGAGAAATACGTGCTGCATGCTGCCGACATGGACTACGGCATCGTGGGCATACGCGTTGCCGAGCAGCTGGGCCTGGGTTATTCCTACCCAGGTACCATTCAGATTTATGCCCCGGTGCGTGAAGGCCAGCTCAACATGGCCGACCCCTCACAGGGCTTCACCGTTGATGAGCTTTATTCTCCAGGTGCCCTGTTCTGTGTGCGGCAGGCCAAGTATGACGGTAAGTACATCATTACCAGCATAGACTTTGCGCGCAGGCTCTTTGACCTCGAAGGGCGCCTCTCGTCGCTGGAGCTTCGCCTGAAGCCCGGCAGTGACTTCGATGCCGTAAAGCGTAAGATACAGGACATGGCAGCCGATAAGTATGTAGTACAAGACCGCTACGAGCAGCAGGACGACACCTTCAAGATTATGAAGATAGAGAAGTTCATGGCCTACATCTTCCTCACATTTATTCTTATTGTAGCCTCGTTTAACATCATTGGCAGCCTCTCCATGCTCATCATTGACAAGAAGGACGACGTAGTAACCCTTCGTAACCTGGGAGCCAGCGACAAGCAGATAACCCGCATCTTCCTTTTCGAGGGCCGCATGATTTCCGCCATTGGTGCTGTCATAGGCATTCTGCTCGGCCTGTTTTTGTGCTGGCTTCAGCAGACCTACGGCCTTGTCAGCCTTGGCTCGTCGAGCGACTCCTTCGTTGTTAATGCCTATCCCGTCAGTGTTCATCCCTGGGACATCGTTCTCATCTTCTTTACCGTCATCGCCGTCGGCTTCCTCAGCGTCTGGTATCCCGTGCACTATTTCGCCCGCCGATTGTTGTGAGAGGGATAGGGTCTAAGGGTTGAGCGTAGAGCGTTGAGTGTTGAGCGTTGAGGGTTGAGGGTTGAGTGTTGAGTGTTGAGCGCAGACCGGCTCCCTATGACCTTCGCCCTTTGACGCTCAACGCTCAACGCTCAACGCTCAACCCTCAACCCTCAACCCTCAACGCTCAACCCTTAGCCCTTCCATATTATAATAATGTACGCGCGCGTAGAGGTTTTCCCCCGAATGTTTAGGGAAAGCCGAATGCGAGTTTAGGGATAATCCTTTGTTTTGAGCCCGAAAAAGGCGTACCTTTGCCCATGAAAAAAAGAAATAAGTAACATGTCGAACAATTTAAAACTTACGACTATGAAGAAGATGATGATTCTCTTGGCAGTGATGGTAACGATAGCTACCCGTGCCGCAGGTATGTCATACACAGAGGCAAAGGCTGAGGCCCTGTTCCTGACCGACAAGATGGCTTACGAGCTCCGTCTGACGGACGCACAGTATGAGGAAGTGTATGAAATCAATTTTGACTATATCGCAACACTCTCTCGTCACGATGTCTTTGGCAACGCCTGGTCGCTCCGCAACGTTCGTCTGCGCCACGTGCTCAACAGCTGGCAGTTCGACCGCTTCATGGAGGCCACCTACTTTTACCGTCCCGTGAGCTGGACAGACCGTGGCTGGCACTTCGGCATCTACACCCGCTATGCTGACCGTAACCACTTCTATCGTCCGCGTCCGCAGGCCTATATCCACTATTCAACACCCAGCGCCCGTCGTCCAGCACCTAACACCCCTCCCGTTCATGTCGGTACAACTCACCGTCCGGGCAATGGCTCCGTTCACGCAGGTACTACCCCTCGCCCGAACACCCCGCAGGGCCATGTGACAACCACACCGCGTCCGAACAGGCACAACAGTTCTACGGGCAGCGGTACTCCAGCCGGACACTTCGGAGGTCGCATGCACTAAGCGTCCCTCCTTCCCTGAACCCAAGCGGGCGTGCTGAACCATCAGCACGTCCGCTTTTTGTTCTACAATAAAAACTCAACTTTCTCAAGTTACACGCTGTTCTTCTGCTGTTTTGTCCTTACTATTCCATGCTTTTTTACATCAAATGAGGCGGTTTCCTACCGGCTTCAGCGAACCTTTATACCCAGTTCGCGCATGAATTGTATGTTGTTTTCCCGAGATTGTTATAATTTTTTCCCGAGATTTAAGTTACTTTTTCCCGAGATTCTCACCTACAATCTCGGGAAAAACACATAAGAATCTCGGGAAAAATATATAACAATCTCGGGAAAACTTATAACAATCTATCGGCGAACTAGATACAAAAGCACGCAGAAGAGCAGGGAAAACCCTTGCAAAATGGTTGGATTTTCCTTGCTTTTTAACTTCACTTCCTCAACTTATCACTTTGCTTGCAAAGGACTCCGTTAACTTCAATAAAGAAGAACTTGCCTTAAAAAACTTCGTATTTTATTTTGTATTGTTCTCACTTATTCGTATCTTTGCAGACAGCAAAAGACTTTAAAAACTAAAAGTTTAAAAAATTATGGGTAAAATTAAGACTATTGGAGTTCTGACGTCGGGCGGCGATGCTCCCGGCATGAACGCAGCCATTCGCGCCGTGACACGCGCTGGTATCTACAACGGTTTCAACATCAAGGGCATCTATCGTGGCTACGAGGGACTTATCCATGACGAGGTGAAGCCTTTCACTACCGAGGACGTGAGCGGCATCATCGGCCGTGGCGGCACCATCCTGAAGACCGCACGTTCCAAGGATTTCATGACCATGGAGGGTATGCAGAAGGCCTACGAGACGTGCAAGAAGGAAGAAATTGACGCCCTGGTGGTCATCGGCGGCAACGGCTCGCTGACGGGTGCCTGGAAGTTTGGCGTGGGGTTCGATTTCCCCTGCATCGGTCTGCCTGGCACCATTGACAATGACCTTTATGGCACTGATGCCACCATTGGTTACGATACGACGATGAACACCATCATGGAGTGTGTTGACCGCATACGCGACACGGCCAACTCTCACGAGCGCATCTTCTTCGTCGAGGTGATGGGCCGCGATGCCGGCTTCCTGGCTCAGAACTGTGCCATTGCCTGCGGTGCCGAGGCTGCCATTGTGCCCGAGGAGACCACCGACGTGGACCAGTTGGCCGAGTTCATGAACCGTGGCATACGCAAGTCGAAGAAGTCGTGCATTGTCATCGTCTCAGAGAGTCCCAAGTGCGGCGCCCTCTACTATGCTGACCGCGTGAAACATGAGTTCCCCGAGTTCGATGTGCGCGTCTCCATACTGGGACACCTGCAGCGAGGCGGCAGCCCCACGGCAGGCGACCGCGTCTTTGCCAGCTGTATGGGCTATGGAGCCATCGAGGCCATCAAGCAGGGTCAGCGCAACGTGATGATAGGCTACAGGCACGACGATATCGATTTGGTGCCCTTCTCCGAGGCCATCCGCACCGACAAGCGCTTCGACAAGCGGCTCATTACCGTGCTCAACGAGCTGAGCATTTAGACAATGCGCTAACACCAACAGCCCCCTTCCGTTCATGAGGGGGCTGTTATCGTTAATCAACCTTAAACTGACTTATATTTCTTGCATATCGCGAAGACACCATCCTGATTATCGCCTTTGGCGGCATGCTCTATGATGAGCAGGGGTAACGTCAAAAAAATAGGGGCATAATGTTGGAAATCTCGTTTTTTTTTACGAACTTTGCAGCAAATAACCTGAAACGTAACCCTTATATTAACAAAAAAAAGAGCCGAAGCGTATGAAGATTAAAGCAGAGTGCGTCAATGCCCCGCAGTGGAAGACGTTGACCGTAAAGGCTACACTGCCTGAAGAACTGAAGTGCCTGGGCGAGATGGCCCATAACATGTGGTGGGTGTGGAACCACGAAGCCCGCGACCTGTTCCGTGAACTTGACACGGACCTCTACCACGAGACGCGTCATAACCCTGTGATGCTGCTGGAGCGGCTGACCTTTGCCAGTAAGGAGGAGATACTGCGTGACAAGGCGCTGATGAAGCGCATTAACGATGTCTATGCCAAGTTCCGTGCGTACATGGACGTGGAGCCCGACCGCAGCCGCCCCTCGGTGGCATACTTCTGCATGGAGTACGGTATGCACTCGGCCCTGAAGATTTACTCGGGTGGTCTGGGCATGCTGGCCGGTGACTATGTGAAGGAGGCCAGCGACTCTAACGTGGATATGTGTGCCGTAGGTTTCCTGTATCGTTTCGGCTATTTCACCCAGAGCCTGTCCATCGACGGTCAGCAGATTGCCAACTACGAGAGCCAGAACTTCGGTTCGCTGCCCATCGTCCGCGAGTTGGACAAGGACGGTAACCCGCTGGTGATTGACGTGCCTTACACCAACTATCAGGTACATGCCTACGTATGGCGTGTCAATGTAGGACGCGTGAAGCTGTATCTGCTTGATACTGATAACGAAATGAACTCTGACTTCGACAAACCCATTACCCACTCTCTCTATGGCGGCGACTGGGAGAACCGCCTGAAGCAGGAGATTCTGCTGGGCATCGGCGGCATGCTGCTGCTGAAGAAACTGGGCATTAAGAAAGATGTGTATCACTGCAACGAGGGTCACGCAGCACTCTGCAACCTGCAGCGTCTGTGCGACTACATTGAGGAGGACGGCCTGACGTTCAACCAGGCCATGGAGCTGGTGCGCGCTTCGTCACTCTATACGGTCCACACGCCCGTGCCTGCCGGTCACGACTACTTCGACGAGGGCCTGTTCGGCAAGTATATGGGTGCCTATCCGCAGAAGTTAGGCATTACGTGGGACGAGTTCATCGGCATGGGCCGTACGAACCCCGACGACCACAACGAGAGGTTCTGCATGTCAACCTTTGCCTGCAACACCTGTCAGGAGGTGAACGGCGTGTCGAAGCTGCACGGATGGGTGAGCCAGCAGATGTTTGCCCCCATCTGGAACGGCTACTTCCCCGAGGAGAACCACGTGGGCTACGTCACCAACGGCGTTCATCTTCCCACTTGGGTGGCTACGGGCTGGCTGACGGGCATCTACGAGAAGTACTTGGACAAGGACCTGATGGCCGACCAGTCGAACGAGGAGCGCTGGAAGGGCATCTACGACTGTCCTGACGAGGTGCTGATGAAGTTGCGCCTGCAGATGAAGAGCAACTTGTTCTACTACATAGAGAGGCAGTACCGTGCCACTTGGCTCAAGAACCAGAACGACCCGTCGCGCATCACTAAACTGGTGGAACGGTTCAACCCCAATGCGCTGGTCATTGGCTTCTGCCGCAGGTTTGCCACCTACAAGCGTGCGCACCTGTTGTTTACCGACCTTGAACGTCTGTCGAAGATTGTGAACAACCCCGAGCACCCTGTGGTGTTCCTCTTTGCTGGTAAGGCTCATCCTGCCGACGGTGCAGGACAGGGGCTCATCAAGCGCATCTTCGAGATATCGCAGCGTGACGAGTTCCAGGGAAAGGTCATCTTCGTTGAAGACTACGACTTCCTGCTGGCGCGCCGCCTGGTGTCGGGTGTTGACATCTGGATGAACACGCCGACACGTCCCATGGAGGCTTCGGGCACGTCGGGCGAGAAGGCGGAGATGAACGGAGTGGTGAACCTCAGCGTGAAGGACGGCTGGTGGTTAGAGGGCTACCGTGAGGGTGCCGGATGGGCGCTCACCGAGAAGCGTACCTACCAAAACCAGGAGTATCAGGACCGTCTGGATGCGGCCACCATCTACTCGCTGTTGGAGAATGAGATTATACCTCTTTATTATAATAAGGACAAGAAAGGCATCTCGAAGGGCTGGTGTCAGGTGATTAAGAACTCGATAGCCCAGATAGCCCCGCACTACACCATGAAGCGTCAGTTGGACGACTACTACAGCAAGTTCTATGAGCGGGAGGCCCGGCGATACAAGGAACTTGCCAAGGACGGCTACCGTCTGGCGAAGGAGATAGCGCAGTGGAAGGAGACGGTGGCTGAGCGCTGGGACTCCATCAGCGTGGTCAGCAGCGAATGGGACTTCCCCCTGACGGGTGGCGAGACCAACGAGAAGTACCACCTGAAGTATGTCATCGACGAGCAGGGGCTGGACGATGCCGTAGGACTGGAGATGGTGGATGTCCGTACAGACAAGAACGGCGAGGAGCGCATCTTCCACGTTGAACCGCTGAAGCTGACCGGGCGTGAGGGTAGCCGTTACACCTTCGAGGCAACGCTGACGCCGATGCAGTTCGGACTGTTTAAGTCGGCTGTCCGCATGTATCCGAAGAACGAGCATCTGCCTCACCGTCAGGACTTCTGCTACGTTAAGTGGATAGAGCTGCCGGAGCTGAAACAGTAGTTTTGTTCGAGGATTCTTTTCGAGAAACCTCGTACCTCGAAAACAATCCTCGTACCTCGAAAACAAATAAGGATGAAAAATAACGGTTATGAAAAAAAACAGGATTATTGGTAGTCTGCCTTTTTACGCTTTTACCATTGGCGGCACAGAAGAGTCCGGTAGGCATTGTGAGCGTGTAGGACTCGGTGAAGGGCTTTCAGTTTGGCGTTTTCTCGTCGGTGGCTGCTGACGGCACCAGAGCGGCTGTACTCGCTGCAGGCACGCGTGAATGCCGACTACCAGATAACCGACAGGATAGGGGCCTTTGCCTCGGTGGGCTGGGGACTGACTCGATAGTAAGGTTGTTAAATAAGCCTAACAAGTATCCATAAATCTCAATTCTCAAATCTTAAATCTCAAATCTTTTCGTATCTTTGCAGTCAGTAACACTAAAACAAATAAAAACAAACAATGAAGACAAATTACGAAATCCGTTATGCTGCGCATCCTGAGGATGCTAAAAGCTATGACACACAGCGCATTCGTCGCGACTTCCTAATTGAGAAAGTGTTTGCTGCCGACGAGGTGAACATGGTGTATTCTATGTATGACCGTATGGTGGTGGGTGGTGCCATGCCCGTCGAGGAGTGCCTCAAGCTGGAGGCTATCGACCCGCTGAAGGCTCCGTTCTTTACTACCCGCCGCGAGGTGGGCATCTTCAACGTCGGCGGTGCTGGCTGCGTGAAGGTGGGCGACGAGACGTTTGAGCTGGACTTCAAGGAGGCGCTCTACATTGGCCGTGGCGACCGTGACGTGGTGTTCTGCTCGAAGGACGCTGAGAAGCCTGCCAAGTTCTACTTCAACTCTACGACGGCTCATGCCGAATACCCCTGCAAGAAGATTACCAAGGCTGACGCCGTGGTGGCTCACATGGGGTCGCTGGAAATGTCGAACGAGCGTAACATCAACAAGATGATTGTCAACCAGGTGCTGCCCACCTGTCAGCTGCAGATGGGTATGACGGAGCTGGCCACTGGTTCGGTGTGGAACACGATGCCTGCTCACGTCCACTCACGCCGCATGGAGGCTTATTTCTACTTTGAGGTGCCCGAGGACCAGGCGGTCTGCCACTTCATGGGCGAGGTCAGCGAAACGCGCCACATCTGGATGCGCGGTGACCAGGCTGTGCTCTCTCCCGAATGGAGCATCCACTCTGCCGCTGCTACGCATAACTACACATTCATCTGGGGCATGGGCGGTGAGAACCTCGACTATGGCGATCAGGACTTCTCGCTCATTACGGACTTGAAATAATAACTATAAAAAAATAAAAAAATATGGCAAATCCATTTTCATTAGAAGGAAAGAATGCCTGGATTACAGGCGCTTCCTATGGCATCGGCTTTAACATTGCCAAGGCTTTCGTGGCTGCCGGTATTAAGAACATTATCTTCAACGACATTAACGAAGCTGCCCTTGAGCGCGGACTTAACAACTACAAGGAGGCTGGCATCGAGAACGTGAAAGGCTACGTCTGTGACGTTACTGACGAGAATGCCGTGAAGGCCCTCGTAGAGAAAATTCACGCTGAGGTGGGGCAGATTGACATTCTGGTGAACAATGCAGGCATCATTAAGCGCATTCCCATGCACGAAATGAAGCGCGCTGAGTTCCAACAGGTCATCGACATTGACCTCGTAGGGCCGTTCATCGTGTCGTCTGCCGTTCTCCCCGAGATGATGGAGCGTCGCGAGGGTAAGATTATCAACATCTGCTCTATGATGTCGGAACTGGGCCGCGAGACTGTCAGCGCATACGCTGCTGCCAAGGGTGGCCTGAAGATGCTTACCCGTAACATCTGCTCGGAGTACGGTGGGTATAACATCCAGTGTAACGGTATTGGTCCGGGTTATATTGCTACTCCGCAGACGGCCCCCTTGCGTGAGCGTCAGCCGGACGGCAGCCGCCATCCGTTCGACTCGTTCATCTGTGCCAAGACTCCTGCCGGACGCTGGTTAGAGCCGGAGGAACTGGGCGGCCCCGCCGTGTTCCTGGCTTCGCATGCCTCTGATGCTGTCAATGGTCACGTGCTCTATGTGGATGGTGGTATCCTGGCTTATATTGGTAAGCAGCCTTGATGAGAAGAGGTCAAAGCGGCACTTCCCAAGCCTTTGACCTTTGACCTTAGACCAACCAAAAAAGCGGCACCCTGAAGAAGGATGCCGCTTTTTTGGTTGTCCAAGGCGGATTCGAACCACCACAAACAGAACCAAAACCTGTTGTGCTACCATTACACCATTGGACAATCTGCTTGATAGCGGGTGCAAAGGTAAGAAAAAATTGGCTTACCGCCAAATTTTTCTTACCTTATTTCCTTATTTTACAATGAGGAGGTAGTAATTCTTCTTTCCCTTCTGGGCCAACAGGTATTTGCCGTCAATGAGGTCTTCGGCTGTGACGGGACGGTTCTGGTCAGTCAGTTTCTCCTTGTTCAGGCTGACACCGCCTCCCTGTACCATTTTGCGCATCTCACCCTTTGAGGGGAAGACGGGAGCTGCTGTAGTGAAGAGCTCAATAGCGGGCTGGCCGAGCTGGTCCTTGCCAATCTCGAACTGGGGGACACCGTCGAACACGTCGAGGAAGGTCTGTTCGTCCAGCTTCTGGAGTGCGTCCTTCGTAGATTTGCCAAAGAGAATGTTGCTGGCCTCAATAGCTGTCTGGAGTGCTTCCTGTGAGTGAACCATAACGGTGACCTCCTCGGCCAGGCGCTTCTGAAGCACACGACGGCCAGGGTCCTGCTTGTGCTCCTCGATGAGGGCATCGATCACGTCCTTCTCGAGTGAGGTGAAAATCTTGATGTAACGCTCTGCGTCTTCGTCGCTGACATTAAGCCAGAACTGGTAGAACTTGTAGGGCGTGGTGCGCATGGGGTCGAGCCAGATGTTGCCTGACTCGGTCTTGCCGAACTTCTTGCCGTCGCTCTTGGTGATGAGCGGGCAGGTAAGGGCGAAGGTCTCCACGTCGTTGCCTAAGGTGCGGCGGATAAGCTCCGTACCAGTAGTCATGTTGCCCCACTGGTCGTTGCCGCCTAACTGCAGCTTGACGCCTTTGTGCTGGTAGAGATAGAGGAAGTCGTAGCCCTGCAGCAGCTGGTAGGTGAACTCAGTGAAGCTGAGACCGTCGCGGGCCGTTCCGTTCAGACGCTGCTGTACGCTCTCCTTGGCCATCATGTAGTTGACGGTAATGTGCTTACCCACCTCACGGGCGAAGTCGAGGAACGTGAAGTCCTTCATCCAGTCGTAGTTGTTGACCATTTCAGCGGCATTGGCATCCTTCGATTCGAAGTCGAGGAATTTAGCCACCTGGGCTTTGATGCATTCCTGGTTGTGACGAAGGGTCTCATCGTTGAGCAGGTTGCGCTCCTGGCTCTTTCCAGAGGGGTCGCCAATCATGCCAGTGGCACCACCGACGAGAATGATGGGCTTGTGGCCGCAGCGCTGCAAGTGGCGCAGCATCATGATACCGCAAAGGTGGCCGATGTGCAGTGAGTCGGCTGTGGGGTCGGTGCCTAAGTAGGCTGTAACCATCTCCTTCTGCAGGAGCTCTTCTGTTCCTGGCATTATTTGTGCCAGCATTCCGCGCCAGCGGAGTTCTTCTACAAAGTTCTTTCTCATTGTATCAATTCAATTATCAATTGTCATTTATCTATTTGCGTATGCGCATTCACGGCACCGGGTCATAGCCGGAACCACCCCAGGGGTTGCATCTCAGTATGCGCCAAATGGCCAGTGCGAGTCCTTTTATGGGGCCATGCTTGCGCAGTGCCTGCTTGGCGTATTCGCTGCATGTTGGAGTGAAACGGCAGGCGGGTGGGGTATAGGGCGATATGCAGGTCTGGTAGAACACGATGGGCAGACATAGCAGCCAACTGAGGCCTTTCGACAGGTAGTGCAATACGCGTTTCATAGTTGTCCTGCTAATCTTTGCAACAATTTCTGTACACACTCCGTAACATTGGCTGTAGCATAGAGCTCGTCTGACTGCCAGATGAATGCCAGGAGGAGGGATGTCTGCGGGTGTTGTTCGAGTGCGTCAAGCAGAATCTGCTTGTTGAGCCTGTAGGATTCGCGCACTTGTCGTTTGACGCGATTACGATTGACAGCATGCTTAAAGTGGCGTTTCGACACGCAGACCATCATTTGTGCGGATGGCTGTGCCGTTGTGCGCTCTCGCTTCATATATACTACGCGCAGCGGAAAGGCGGCTAACGAACGGCTGTTGCCGCCCGTGAAGAGCGTATCGCTCAGTTTGCGGCTTTTGATTCGCTCCTGTCTGCCCAGCGTTGCGCGTTGTACGGTCATCGTGAATTAGTCCTGCTGTTCGAGCAGAAAATGCTGCAAGGCACCCGTCATGGAAGGGTACTTCTCTGACGGAGCTTCAAGGTCCAGTCGCAACCCTGCGTCCTTCACGGCCTTGGCCGTTGCGGGGCCGAACGTTGCAATAGCTACCTTTTCCTGATTAAAGTCAGGGAAGTTCTTCATCAGCGACTCTACTCCTGAAGGGCTGAAGAAGATGAGCATGTCGTAGTCGAAGGTTTTCACCTCTTCGGGGGTGAAGTCGTTGCTGACCGTACGATACATGACACACTCCTGGTGATGCAGTTTCTTGCTGTCAAGCAGTTCCTTAACATTATTATTATGTACGTCACTCATGGGAATGAGGTACTTCTCCTGCTTATGTTTCACCATGGCAGGAATAAGGTCGTTGATTTTACCAGTGTCGCCAAAGAATACCTTGCGTTTGCGGTACTGGACGTACTTTTGAATATATAGGGCAATGGTCTCGGTCACACAAAAATACTTCATGTCTTCGGGAATGGCGACGCGCATCTCCTTAGCCAGTGTGAAGAAATGGTCAATGGCATGGCGCGAGGTGAAGACGATGGCAGTATAATCAAGAATATTGATTTTCTGCTGACGGAATTCTTTAGCCGTCAATCCTTCCACTTTGATAAAGGGACGGAAAATCATTTCGACATCAAAACGAGTTGCGATGTCGTAATAAGGTGACTTCTCACTAGATGGTTTTGGCTGTGATACCAGAATCTTCTTAATCATTGTCCTAATAATTTATCTTTAAATAATTACCGGTTAGCACCAGAATGCTCCAAAATAGCACCAAAGGCGCGATTTCGAGGGCACAAAAGTACAAAATTATTTGTAAAAAACCACCAATTTGGCGAAAAAAGATGATAAAACACTTGTAAAATGTCAATAATTTCGTCAAAATAAGGATAATTGCAAAGTTTAGGATTACACTTTGCGTCGATAAATCGAAATAAACTAACAGCATGACAAGCGGGAAGAGAGCCACTCCCTCTACTGATGAAATGAAGAGCAGCGTCTTTAGCCAAAGGGTGTTACGCTTACCGTTGAAGAACACCAGATTGACGACCGTATAAAGCAGGGCATGCAACAGAAAATAGCCTGCTATCATGACAAAATAGATACCAACCAGGAGGTAGTCAGACTGCAGAATAAAGGTGGTTCCTATGAACTGCTGTGTGAAAAAGAACTGCAGGATGGCCAGTAGCAGGCTTGTCTGTGCCAGCAGGAAGAACTGACAGCGCAACTCATTGCTTGTTTCAGGCAAGAAGGTGTCGTCGGTTCGGGGAACCTTGAAAAAGTTCTTCAATTGGTGAATAGCAAAAGAACGGACGTTAGTCAGCAGGATGATTGTCAGAATGAAGGACGCCAGCAACAACGAGGTAATGACGTTGTCATTATGCAGGTTGTAGGGCACAGGGTCGCCTGGCACACCGTATATGGTCGTCGTTTTGCCGGCTTGCTGAATGCTGTTGGCAAAGAACGTCTTTTCGTAATAGATGGGAATGTCAACGTCGGTTACCTTGACACCTTTCTCGTGTCCAGGCAAATGCAGCGTGTCAGGCTGGTTGCTGTAATGAATCTCTGCCGGCTGGAAGGTAGCCTGAATGGCAGAGTCCTGTTGGGCAGGTGTGGCATCACGAGGCAGGGAGCGCAGCACCTGATAGGGTGTGCGCGGCCGGGCTGGTCTTGCGGTGGAGTCGATAGAACGTACACTGACGGCTTCAACCGGTTGTTCTGCGTGTGTGATGGAATCCTGCGGAAACACCTGTGTTTATTTTCGATTTTGTTGACGTTGACGTTATCGTTGACGTTATAACAATCCAAATTCCTTCTTGATGTCATCCACTCTATCGAGCTTTTCCCATGTGAACAACTCAACGTCGATGGTCTTTGTTTCATGATAGCGGCTGGTGAAAGTCTTCTTCACCACCTCTGACTGACGCCCCATGTGTCCATAGGCTGCTGTCTCCAGATACATGGGCTGGCGAAGCTTCAGTGAGCGTTCAATGGCTTTTGGACGCAGGTCGAAGAGTCTGCCAATGTGCTCTGCTATCTCCCCGTCGGTCATATTAACATGCTTGCGACCATAAGTATTGACGTAGATATTCATGGGCTTTGCTACACCGATGGCATAGCTGATTTGTACCAGCATTTCGTCGCTAACGCCTGCGGCTACCATGTTCTTGGCTATATGCCTGGCGGCATAGGCAGCAGAGCGGTCAACTTTCGATGAGTCCTTGCCTGAGAAGGCTCCGCCTCCGTGAGCACCCTTGCCTCCGTAAGTGTCAACAATAATCTTGCGGCCAGTCAGACCCGTGTCGCCGTGTGGTCCGCCGATGACGAACTTACCCGTGGGATTGACGTAGTACTTGATGTCGTCACCAAAGAGGTCGAGCACCTTCTGGGAATGAATGTGCTGTTTGACACGAGGAATCAGTATGTTAATGACATCGTCCTTGATGCGTTGCAGCATACGCTCGTCGTCTGTGTCGAACTCGTCGTGCTGCGTTGAAACCACGATGGTGTCAATGCGTTCAGGAATGCCGTCGTCGCTATATTGGATGGTTACCTGGCTTTTGGAGTCAGGGCGCAGATAGGGCATCAGCCTGCCTTCTTTGCGAATGTCTGCCAGTGTCCGCATAATGAGATGGGCCAGATCAAGGCTTACAGGCATCAGGCTCTCCGTCTCGTTAGTGGCGTAACCGAACATCATGCCTTGGTCACCGGCACCTTGATTCTCGTCTTCTTCACGATCCACACCGCGGTTAATGTCCTCACTCTGCTCGTGGATGGCTGTGAGGATGCCGCAGGAGTTGCCGTCGAACTGGTATTCGGCCTTGGTATAGCCAATACGCTTGATGGTGTTGCGGGCAATGGTCTGCAGGTCAATATATACCTCACTGCGTACTTCACCCATAATGACCACCTGACCGGTAGTGACGAACGATTCGCAAGCTACGCGTGCATGCTCGTCGTAGGCTAAGAACTGGTCAAGAATGGCGTCACTAATCTGGTCAGCCACTTTATCGGGGTGGCCTTCTGATACTGATTCTGATGAAAAGAAATATGACATCTTTGTTATTTACTATTTACGGATTTACTATTTACAATTTATTTGAAGGTGCAAAGGTACGAATAAGTGAGCAAAAAGCAAAAGGAAAACTTGTTTTTCTTTTATTTTTCGAACGAGAGTACCTTCGACGCGGTCAAAAGTCAAAGGCCACTTCCCAAAAAGCCTTAGACCTTAGACAACAAAAAAGCGGCACCCTGAAAGGATGCCGCTTTTTTGTTTAAGTGATTTTACTCTGCAGGCATCATGACTACTTCGGCACGGTTGCCGGCCTTCAGGATTTCCTTTGCGAAAGCAGAAATGCTCTCAGGAGTCTGGGCCTCAACCACCTTCTTGTAGTCGGTGTGCATGTCAAGACCCCAACGGCGGTAGTCGTTGATGACGCCTATCCAGTAACCATTGGTCTTGGCTTCGTCGTCAACGTTCTTGAGCATGTACTCCTTCACCTTGGTCAGCATGTCGGCATCGCAGGTGTTGGCCAGATTGTCCATCTCCTCGCGCAGAATCTTGACTGCTATGTCGCCCTTTTCCGGCTTCATGGGGCAGTAGGCAAAGATGGTTGTCTCCGACTCGAAGTCGTTACGCTCGGCACCACCCATGGCCTGTACGGTATAGGCTGCGCTGGCTTCCTCACGAATCTTCTTCAGGTAAAGCATGGTGAGCACCTGGTGGACCATGTCGGCCTTGATGCTGTTTTCGAGGGTGTAGGGAATCTGCTTGCTGTTCCAAATCATGACGGCAATGGCCTTCGGGGTTTCGGCCTTCTTCTGGAAGTTGTTGACTACGACACCCTTGAAGTCGGTGTTGACGTTAGAACCCTTTACTACGGGCTGGTTGCCGGGCAGTGCAGCGATGTACTGCTCAATGAGCGGACGAATGGTGGCCTCGTCGTAGTTGCCGACGATGGTGAACGTGTAGGCAGCAGCATTGGCTGTGCGCTCCTTGGCCATCTGCAGAATGCGGTCGTAGCTGACGTTCTTCAGGTCGTCAGCCACCAGCGACATGAAGCGCGGGTTGTGGCACGACAGCGTAGCCTGCAGCGAGTCGCTCAGTGCCACCTCGGGAGTCAGCGAGCGGTTCTTCAGCTCAGCCTCTGTGGTCTGAATTAGGTTGTCAAATGACTGCTGGTCCTTGTTGATGTTGGTAAAGGTGAGATAGAGCAGCTGCAGCATGGCCTCTACGTCCTTCGGCGTAGAAGAACCGCTGACGTTCTGACGGTAGTTGCTCAGCGAGAGTGAGAGGCTGGCCACCTTGCCGGCCATGGCCTTCTCCAGCTCGGTGTGTGAGAAGTTACCCAGTCCGCTGGCCTCGATGACGCCGTCGAACATCTTGATGTTGGCATAGTCGGCCTCGCCATAGAGGGCACCGCCGCCAAAACCCTTACCAGAGAGCAGCACCTGGTCTTTCTTCAGGTCGGTCTGCTTCAGAACGACAGTGGCACCATTAGAGAGTGTCAGCTCGGTATAGCCGAAGAGGTCGTTCTTGGTCTCCTTGACAATCTTGCCGGGCTGGGGCAGTGTAGCCATGAGGGGTTCGTCCTTCACGTTATCGACGTAGGCCTCAATCTGTGCAGTACGTGCTTCGGCAATGGCTTTCTTGTAACCGTCAGCAGTGGGATAGACGGCGCCGTCCTTCTCAATGTTGAAGTTCATGACGACGAGGTTCGTATCGCTCTCCGTGATGAGCTCCGGCATGATCATGTTCACCTGCTCAACGCCAAGGTTGGGCACAATCTGCTTCATCATGCTGTAAGTGTAGTCAATAGAGGGTATGGGCTCGTTGTCCAGGAAGTGCTGTACGTACTGGTTGACAAACTGTGCGTTGTAGCGCTTGTCCTTGTTGGAGTACTGCTTGTCCAGCTGGCTCATGTAGTTAGCCTTGTAGCGGTTGTACTCCGTAGCGGTAAATCCGAACTCGGCAGCGCGGCGAGCCTCGATGACGGCCGCCTTCACAGCCTCCTCTGACTGGCCGTCCTTCGGCAGTATGCCTAACTCGAAAGCGTCCTTCGTCTTGGCGAAGATGTACTGTCCGTCGCTGGCGTTGGCCTGCAGATAGGGGCACTCAGGCTTTTCGGCGAACTCCTTCAGACGGTCGTTCAGCATGCTGACGGCTGCATCCTTCATGTAGTCGAAAATCAGGTAGGTCAGCGTGCCCTTCATCTCGCTGGGGAACACGTCGTGCTTGAACATGACGTCGATGTAGTTATAGCGCATCTCCTTGTCCTTGTCGATGACGTAGATAGCCTCGTTGTTGTCAGGCACGGGCACGTCTTCTACCATGGTGCGGTTTTCGGGCAGCACGATGCCGCTGAAGAGCTCCTTGATCTTGGCCTCAACCTTATCTACATCCACGTCGCCCACAATGACGAGGCCCTGGTTGTCAGGACGGTACCACTTCTCGTAGTAAGACTGCAGGAAGGGACGCTCGAAGTTGTCGATAATCTCCATCAGACCGATGGGCATGCGGTAGCCGTACTTACAGTTGGGGTAGAGCTGCGGCAGGTTGCGCTCGAACATGCGCTGTGAGGCACTGGTGCGCAGACGCCACTCCTCGTGAATGACGCCACGCTCCTTCTCAATCTCCTCCTGTTCCAGCAGCAGACCGTCGGCCCAGTCGTAGAGAATGAGCAGGCAGGAGTCAACTACGCTCTCGCGGGTGGTGGGCACGTTCGAGATGTTATAGACTGTCTGGTCAATAGAGGTATAGGCGTTCAGGTCTTCTCCGAACTTGATACCTACGCTCTCACACCAGCGCAGCAAGTCGTTGCCTTTAAAGTGCTTAGAGCCATTGAAGGCCATGTGCTCCAGGAAGTGAGCCAGACCGCGCTGGTCGTCGTTCTCCTGTAGTGAGCCCACCTTCTGGGCAATGTAGAACTCGGCCCTGTTCTCAGGCCAGTTGTTGTGACGGATGTAGTAAGTAAGCCCGTTGTCCAGTTTACCGATGCGCACTGCCTCATCTACGGGAATGGGAGGCATCTCCATCTGTGCCATCATCGCTGCGCTACCGATTATCATCAGTATGGCAGCAGCAAAAAATCTTCTTAGTTTCATGTATAATAAGCGTTAATATCAAATATAATTAAATGCAAAAGTACACATTTTTTACCATAAGACGTTCATCTGGCGCGAAAAACTACAAAAAGCCTCCCATTTTTTTCATTTCTTAACCTTTTATCCTTCTATCTCTTCATGTTTCTTGGGTGGTGATGCAGTATTTCCTCGCGCAGTGTTGTCATGTCTATATGGGTGTATATCTCTGTGGTGCCTATGGATTCGTGCCCCAGCAGAGCCTGAATGACGCGAAGGTCGGCACCTCCCTCTAACAGGGCTGTGGCGAACGAGTGGCGCAGGGTGTGTGGTGAAATGGTCTTCGTGATGCCGGCTAATTCGGCCTGTTGCTTAATCATGATGAGTATCATGGTCCGTGTCAGATGTGCGCCGCGACGGTTCAGGAAGACGTAGTCCTCTTCGCCAGGCTTGATGTTCATGAGTTTGCGGCACTCGAACCAATTGTTTAATTCATTGATGGCTTTCTCGGAGATGGGTACCAGCCGTTCCTTTGAACCTTTACCGAAGACCCTTACATATTGTTCTGCAATGTAGAGGTTTGAGCGTTTCAGGTTGACCAGTTCACTGACGCGTAAGCCACAAGAGAAAAGGACTTCGATGATGGCCTTATTGCGGTGGCCTTCAGGTTTCGACAGGTCAATGCTTGCCTCCAGTGCATCCACTTCTTGGGTGGAAAGCACTTCGGGTAGATGCTCGCCAAGCACGGGCGATTCCAACAACTCTGACGGGTCATCGTCTCTGAAACCATCCATCTGCAAGTAGCGGAAGAAGGAACGCACACCGCTCAGAATGCGGCATTGCGAGCGTGGCCCGATGCCAATGTCGTGAAGTGATGCTGCGAAGGCCTGCAGGTCGCTTAATGCCACGTCGGTCACCTCTTTCTCCTCATGTTTCAGAAACGTCAGCAGTTTCTCCAAGTCACGCTGGTAGGCATCTAACGTGTTGGCCGACATTCCCCGTTGCAGCTTCAGGTAGCGCACGTAGCCCTTTACCATGTCTTTCTTTCCGTTCATACGCTCAGATGCTCTTTTCTGAAATGTAATGTTGGAAGGCTTCACGGTAGGCCTCGGTGACGTGTATGATTTCCTGACCTATGTAGATACAGTCGTTACGGTCGATGGACCGTATTTTGTCGAGAGCGACGATGTAAGAGCGGTGTACACGCATAAACCTTTCGGCAGGCAGCATGTCTTCTACGGCTTTCATTGTCAGATGGGTAATGAGCGGACGGGGTAGTGACAGCAAGTAGAACATGACGTAGTCCTTCATGCCCTGTACGTAAAGAATGTCGTCTGTCTGCAATTGGCGCAGCTCACCGTCAACGCGGATGAAAAGACTCTCCACTCTCCTCTCTCCTCTCTCCACTCTCCACTCTCCTTTCTCCACTCTCCTCTTTTCACACTTCTCCACGGCCGCCAGGAACTTGTTGTAGCGGATGGGCTTCAGCAGGAAATCGACGGCGCTGACCTCGTAGCTGTCGAAGGCATACTCCTTGAAGGCGGTGGTAAAGATAATCATTGTCTCGGCAGGCAGCATGTGTGCCAGTTCCATACCGTCCAGGTCTGGCATCTGGATGTCCAGAAACACCAAATCGACGGGCTGTTGTCGCAGGGCGGCAATGGCCTCTACGCTGTCGGTAAACGAACTGACGAGCTGCAGCTGTGGCGTGCGTGCCACGAATGATTCTAATAGTTTGACGGCCAAAGGCTCGTCGTCGATGATGATACAAGTCATGTTTATTGACGATTTGACTATTTTACAATTTGACTATTAGTGTGACTCGGGTGGTGTAGATATTGTCCTCACCGAGGGTCTGTTCCCACGTGTATCGGCCTGGGTACATCAGGTCGAGGCGGCGGCGGGTGTTCTCTATGCCGATGCCGCTGCCGCTGCGGTTCTGGTCGTTCTTGGGGTAGTTGGTGTTCGAGCAGGTGAAGGTGAGCGTCTGTTGTTCATTGTCCATGAATAACGAGATGTCAATGCTCGACGGCCGGCTGCTGCTGACACCGTGCTTGAATGCGTTTTCAATGAGCGAGATGAAGAGCAGGGGCGGTATGGATGTCTGCGGTGGAACCTCAGACCACTTGGTACATACCGTCAGCTTCTCGTTGTGGCGCAGGCGCATCAGTTCGATGTAGTTCTGCATGAAGTCTATCTCGCCTTTCAGGGGCACCAGCTGCTTGTCGGTCTCGTACATGGCATAGCGCAGCAGGTCGCTCAGCTGGGCGATGCTGTCCTGTGCCGTGTCCGGGTCTATCTGTATGAGGCTGGATATGTTGTTCAGCGTGTTGAAGAGGAAGTGCGGGTTAATCTGGTTCTTCAGCCATGCCAGCTCGGCCTCGGTGTGCTTTTGCTGCTCCTCCTTCAGCATTTCCTTCAGACGGCGCGAACGCATATAATTGCGCAGCCCAACGGTAGTAGCAACCGTGGCAATGCAGAACAGCAGATAGATGAACATTCCCATGGAATATGCTATGTATTCAAGATCATTTTGCATGGGGAATTTGCTGAAGTCAATGATGAATATCCAGTAGTTAGTTAGCAGAATAAGCACCACATTGCTGCTTATGAACTGCCAGCGGCGGCCCTTGCTCCACAGCAGCGGCTCCAACAGGTAGAAGTTGACAAACCACAGGATGATGGGAGCCCGCAGCATGTAAAGCAGCAGCCAGAACGTGGCTACGGCATTGTCCCATTTCTGCGTGAAAAAGAAAACCGACAGCACGGGCAGCAGCAGGACGACGGCCCATGCTGCAACCTGTATGGTAAATAGCAGAATGTCACTGCGTGTAATCTTGAGTTTCATCATTCCATTCCTACGTTATTGATGCGTTCCTCGTTGCTCTGGTGCTCCATGTAGTCGCTCTGCACGCGGCTCTGGAACTGCTTCATCTGCTTCTTCGTGTTGCCGAAGGTAAAGCTGACGTTGAGTGACACGCTGCTGATGGGCACACGGATGAGCATGTGGTTGGTGAAGTCACGGCCGCGACTGAAGTTCTCGATTTCTAAGCGCCCACCGCTGGATAGACCTACGACGCCCTGCACGCCCACGGTCAGCTTGTCGTTAAAGAACGAGCGGTTGATGGAGCCTGTCAGCAGGTTGAAACCAGACGACCAGCCTTGCAGCGTGTAGCTCTTGGTCGAGGTGATGGCGAAGAGGCTCAGTTTCAGGTCGGCAGGCAGCGTCTGCTGGATGCCGGCCATGGCGTTGGCCGTCCAGCCGCTGTTGCGGGCGTCCAGCTCGTTGCTTCGCAGGTCGGTATAGCTCACGCCGCCGTTCACGAAGATGCGTGTGTTCTTGGCGGGCATCCACGAGCCATAGACATTCAGGCTGCTCAGGTTGCGCTTCACGATGTTGCCGTAGGTCGTGTTCAGCAGGTCGTTCTCGTAGAAGCTGAACTGCTCGATGGCGTTATTGCAGATGGCGTGGCTCAGCTTCACGTTCAGCATCAGCTTGGGGCTGTACATGTTATAGACCAGTCCGACGGTGTGCGACTTCTCCACGTCGAGGTCGGTGTTACCATAGGTGAGTGCCGTGGGGTTCGAACGATCGACGTATGGGTTCAGGTACGATATGCCTGGTCGTGAGATGCGCATGTTGTAGGTCAGTCCGATGTTGCTGGTCGGTGTCAGCGTGTAGCTCAGCGAGGCCGATGGCACCAGGTTTCCGTAGTTTTTCTTGAAGTCAAGGCCGTTGCCTATCTTGTACTCCACGCTCTGCCAGGTGTGCTCGTAGCGCAAGCCCGTCTTCAGCCCCACGTTGCCGAAGTGTCCGTCGTACTCAGCGTAGGCAGCAGCAATGGTGTTGTCGTGGTGATAGTCGCTGCTGAGGCTTTCAGTATAAACGTCGTTCAGATAGTACTTGGCGTCAGCGTTTGACAGGCGTGCCGACAGCTTGGCGCCGAAGTTCAGCTTGTGCAGAGAAGACAGCGGTGTGGTAAAGTCAGTCTGCAAGACGTGCTCCGTGGTGTGCTCATTGTTGTCGGAATAACGGTCTGTCAGGTCGAGCGTTGAGAGTGAAGAGTGAAGAGTGAAGAGTGAAGAATTGACGTTGTCGTTATCGTTGACGTTGTCGTTATCGTTAACGTTAAAATCGCTCCACTGCTCGCTATGGGTGGGCGACGTGCTCAGCTGGTACGTGATGGCCATCGAGCTGGTGCGCTCGGCATTGAAGAAGCGCTGGTAGTCAATGCTTCCGTTGAACGAGGTGCGCTTGTTGCGCATGGTCAGGTCGTTGGTGTAGCCGAAAGCAGTGCTGCTATTAAAGATACCTCCGGTCATAGTAGTTACAGACGTTGCAGGGTTTTTAATGTTGAAGTTGGTGAGCGAGAGCATGACGTTCATGGACGACAAGGTGTCCAGTTCGTAGCCCATGTTCAGCGAGCCCATTAGGAAGGGCGTCTTCGTGTCCGTCTTGCTTGTAGTGATGATGGACGAAGGCGTCGGCCCTAACTGCTCCTGCTCCATGGTGACGTCAGACTCACCGGGCTTGCCGTAGTTGTACATGACGTTGGCACTATACGAGAACTTGCCCTGCTGCCCATTGACGAAACCACCGGCACCCAGGCTCTTCGTGCCAACGTTGCCGCGGATAGTGGCATTGTATCCGTTCAGGCTGGCCTGCGCCTGTGGTGTCCTGTTCATGACGATGTTCAGCACGCCGCCCGTTCCCTCAGCGTCGTAGGCAGCACCAGGGTTGGTGATGACCTCAATGTTCTTGACGGCCGTGGCGGGCATGTTCTTGAAGATCATGCTGGCGTTCTGCGAGAACATGGCATTGGGCTTGCCATCCACATACACCTTGAAGTTCGTCTGGCCGTTCACGGTGATGTTGTCCTGTCCGTCAACCGTCACCATGGGCACTTTGCGTAGCATGTCGAGCACGGTGTTGGTCTTCGAGTCCTCATCTTCGCTCACGTTGTACGTCATCTTGTCCGTTTCCATCTTCACCAGCGGCTTCTGGGCCACCACCTCGACGGCTCCCAGGGCTTGGTCGTCGTCCTGTAGCAGAATGGTGCCGAGGTCGAGTGTCGGCTGTCCGTTAAGCGTCAGGCTGACGGTGCGCACCCGTTTTCCTACGCTGCTGACGGTCATGGTGAAGCTGCCCTTGCCGCTGACCTCCTGGCGGATGTTTCCGTCGAGGTCAGACACTGACATGGCCAGTGGCTTGGTCATGTTACCTTTCTTATATACGCGTATGGTAGCGTATGGTTCCGTTTCTTGAGTCAAAGAGTCACGTAGCAGCCCCTTGACAATGGTGGTTTGTGCGGTTGCAGGCAGGACCATCATCATGGTCAGCACTGCCAGAATAGTTTTTAATGTCTTCATCTTTTTGCGTCTTGTTTTTTTTTAATTTGTCGCAAAGGTAGGGCAAAAAACTACAGCCTCCAAACATTATTCGACGACTTGTTGCATTTTCTTCGACCACTTTCTTCTCACCCCTCGCGTCAGCGCACGGCAAAGATTCACGTTGCAAATTTAGCAACATTTCTCCTTATCACAAAATTTATATCCGAAAAAAAGCGCACGCCCCCCTTGCCGAGCATAGTTGGTGCCATGATTAGCGGTCAGGACCGTTATGTATGGACCGTGCGTGAGGGGAAGGTGCATCGTCAGAATGTGATTTTTGAGGACTAAGATCAAAGGGAACCCCCAACACCTACCTGCTCCCAAACCCAATGTACATCGGCATTTCAGACGTTTGGAGGTAGGTGTTGGGGAAATTTAGAAATTTGCATGCAGTCTTCATCATCCTCGAAGATGTCCTGACGGTTAATGCCTCTAAGCATCACTAACATTTTCTGATACAACCAAATTAATCACTAAGAAAGATCAATAGAACTGACCCCGTGATTCAAGGTTCTGAAGGGTATCATCTCAGCCTGCAACAGCAAGCACCCCTTGACATGCACTTTGCAAATCGGCGGCAAAGGTACGAATAAGTGAAGAGAAAACCAAATATTATTTGGATTTTCTTGAGCGTAAGTACTTTCGGCGAAGCCAGAGGTACGAGTTTTTTTCGAGGTACGAGGTGCGAGGATTCATCGAGGTACGAGGTACGAGGTGCGAGAATAGTTCGGAGGCAGAGGAGGGCGTGCAAGGTAATCTCGTACCTCGTACCTCGCACCTCGTACCTCGAAAAAAACTCGCACCTCGTACCTCGCACCTCGATTCGTACCAAGTTATATTTTAACGATTACTAAAAGTTAAAAAAGAAACAAATTATTCTTTATTAACCCTTTTTTCTTTGAAAATAAAACAGTATCTTTGCCAAGTCATTGATGATTTTTCTTGTCTTGATTTGCAGCACGAGGGTAAGTGAAAAATCTGACATGGCAAGATCCTGAGAAACTTTTTGTTGCTCAGGTACTTATAAAGAAAGTTAAACTAAAGTGCTGCGGAATTTAGACTGTGTAAACTAAATATAAAGAATCATGAAGAAGCAATTTATCACCATCTTGATGCTAATTGCTGCATTAGTGCTGGGTTTGGCATCATGTTCGGAGCACGACGATTTCATAGATACGAATACGCTGCACGACAATATTGTTGGTACTTTCTACCAGTTATACGATGCTAATGGCTCTATCAATGAGGTCATTAGCACAACTTCCAGGCCGCATGAATATACGAGAGTGATAGATGTCTATCATTTCGGCAAGGATGGAACGGGGATTTGGAACCGTTACTTCTTCGACGACGAAAGCGGCCATCCGTTCGCCGACCTCGGCGGAGGCAGCGGCGGTCTCGGACGATTCAAATACTCAATGCAAGCCGATGGCTCTGTGAGCGTGACACTCGACAATACACAGGCCGCACAGAATGCTGCTCACTACAATCCGCTCAACCGTTCGTTGACATTTTATGGCGGACAGTTGTCGGGCACGGGCATCAACGGTCAGGGACTGAAGATGAACAGGGCCGACGAAGGAATGGAGCGGGTACTGATGACCACCTGGCATGGGCTGCTGCATGGTGGAGACGGAGATGCCGACGATTATAACATCAATGACAAAAAGTTCACCGCTTCCAACTGGCGCGAGCAACAGTCCATTTATATCTATGATGGTTCGGGGAGCGAGAAAGACGCGAAAAACCGGGCGGGTTATACCCTCATCAACCTGCCTTGGAACAATGGCGTGGTATCGACCAACCTGCCTAATGGGTTCTGCGACAAAATCACGCCGCAAAACGGATGGGAGTTGGTATATAACCTCTGCGGCAACAGGGCCATCAATGGCGGGAACTTCTTTTTCCTATACAACAAATATAGTGGCATCATGCGAGTCTTCTACTATATGCCAAAGGAATTCGCAACGGGCAACGACCATTTATGGAAGGTGACGATGACGGGCAACATGGCTCATCGTTCGCTCTGGGAATATGCGCTTCCCGCGTCAACAAACGTCAATGACTGGACGATGGCTGGAGGGAATGTAGATGGCACAATGACAGACTGCGTAACTCCATGGGTGAGCATGAAGAGCGACGACGGAATGATCGTTCCCAACGAAGGGTGGTGGGCATACGACGTGGACCTCTCGCTCTATCGGCCAGACTTCAGTTTCAGCGACACGGACAATATCAAGTTGCAGATGTGGTCTTGGGACAAGGAGCATGTGTCGCTCTACAGCCACATGACGGCCACCATCGACGGCACAATAAAACAGACGATATCCGGGTCAACGGCAACCTCTGTCTCCAAAGGTTTGCTCACCTTAGGACAGGCAGGAATGAGTATGGCCAGCGGAGTGGCTGCCTTTGCCGCTGACAATCCCATGCTTGGATTCGCTGCGCTAAGCAATGTCTTGGGCTGCGGCACGTCCATGGCCGGCATCTTTGGTGACGGGCCCTTCGAGGCGGAGGTAAGTCTCGGAGTGGATGGATATATCGATACCGAAGGTCTTATCCAGGGTTCGGCAACCACAGTGGGGGTCGCTTCGCCTACCATCTACATGAAAAAATTCAGCAAAAACTCGACATTTGGCCATGGGGTGTGGAACCTCAAAAGTAGCCCGATAGTTTACGTCATGAACGATGTTTACTATTATATGATTGATGGCGGTGGGGAAACAATTGCTTCTCCCTATTTCTTCGACCCGAGCAGTATCGAGTTGCAACTCAACCCCGAAGTGTTCCCAGAAAGCGAAGTGGAATGGTATCAAGTGGATGCCACATGCGTGTCCAACAAACGGATATGTCTTACGGGTACAGACTCATGCCGAACTGCCTTCGGATTGTCGCCACGGGACATGGGCAAATCCTTCATCAAACCCATAAAAAGTGTAAGTGAATGCGACGTATATTTTGGGTATATGTATATGTGGGGGAATGAACAAGAAGAAGAGTGGCGCCCTGTCAGCGATTTCTTCCAGGAAAAACTCAACAGATTCCAGTCGGAGGACGGCGACTACAAGGGCGATATGGTTTACCCGGCCTTTCTTTACAATGAGGCCCATCAGGTATCCATTTTCGGACGGGGATATGAGAATGATTATGCCATCGAACCTATTTACTTCCACTATCCGAATTGGTCTCAGTCCGGTCAGCCCTTCAACCTCATCGTTCCGGGACTTGAGGTCAATGTGGTGGTACTCGTGAAAATGAAAGGCATAGATAAACCTCTGGTTTACATGCGCAACTACTTGCCGGAACTGAAAAGCGTAAGTATGGGCGATTTCACAAGTCGAGTCAACAACGTCATCCAACCTTATCAGTTCAACAGTAAACAAGAGGGGCACCATTCGTCTTACGACTATCACGTGAAATATCTGCGCGGAGCTGTTGACACAATGTGGGAAGTGTTCTCAAAATAAGGCAAAAGTTAAGCCTGTGGCGGTAGAACAGGGAGAAACCCCGTACCAAACAGGGAGTTTATGCCGGGGAAGCAGGGAGTTTCTGCCGGGGAAGCGAGAACGGAGCGGCCGCTCCGTATATAAAGAGCGCCCGCTCCGCATATCAGGAGCGGGCGCTCCGCATATCAAGAGCGGCCGCTCCAGTACCTCAATCTCTGAACGTTTACTTCTTTATGGCCACATGAAGCGTATGTTGCAAAGGTACGAAAAAGCGAGCACAATACAAAATAAAAACACAAAGTTTTTTTATTTTTATTGTCAAGCGTAAGTACCTTCGGCAAAGCCAGAGGTACGAATAAGTGAAGAGAAAACCAAATATTATTTGGATTTTCTTGAGCGTAAGTACTTTCGGCGAAGCCAGAGGTACGAAAAAGCGAGCACAATACAAAATAAAAACACAAAGTTTTTTTATTTTTATTGAATCATGGGGTTTTGCCGTTCAAAGGTGTCTTGGCGGTTAATACCATGCTGTAAAGTCACTTCATCGTTTGCCCTTGGCAGGAAATTTCCTGCTACATTCTGGGCGTGGCCGTGCAAGGTGGCTACGGCTAATATCATTGTTATTACTATCTTTCTCATTGTTGTTATTGTTTTAATTTTGTCATTAATTCAATATGGTTTGATTAAAAAGCGGATTACAAGTCTCGTCGCCCCAATATCTATCATCAATGAAGTGGATTATTGAGCACTCGTCTCTGCCGCTTTATACCTTCAGGTCTAAGAAGGTTCAGCTCAATGGCCCTGAAGGGGAAAGTCAATCGTCCCAGCAATCCACTGATATGGGGAGTACTATTAATGGATTATTGATATCCGTCCCCGATCTCCATTATTTAGAGATATAGGAATCCCTATTTAGCGTATAATATAGTTTAGGGAAAACCTCCTTTGTTGTACGAATGTCTATTGTTTCATTTCTATATGAAATACCAACGTCAATATATGAAAGTAATAATTTTTTTGTACTCATTGGCAAACATTCAGTTGAATGTATGAAGAAATCTTCGCCAACTCTATCTATTAACTCAACAATTATTGCCCCGTGACAATAAGCCGCTTCTCCATCAAAACTATTAAGAGAAACTAAACGATTAAGGGATACAGTATCCCTATTTAAAGAATTAATTATCAGTTTATCGTATTCTATTTCTTCTCTACTATTCTCTAAGGATAAGTATATAATATTTGGTATATAAATCCCATTTATGTTCTTTCCATTAGAGCAATTTATTAACATAATCATCAAAGACATAATAATCAGGTAAAAAATATATTTCATATTCATCTTGAGGGTATTTTGTCGTCACCTATTACAGTTAGGCTCACATGGGGTCTCTGTCCCCCCTGTGCTTTGTGCGCCATATGGAATCGTAGTCAATCATAGGATCATCCATTCGTCCTTTGTGAGACTGCTGACATGCCCCTTTCGCGTCTCATGCATCAATGGCACATCCACGTTGTCGGTAGTCCACTGGTATTTGAAACCACACTTCTCCTGTACCCGCTTCGAGCGATTATTACCGTCGTAATAGCCAACCCAGACTTTCATCATCCCACAATCCTCAAATGCATGGCGAACCATCTCCTTTGCGGCCTCTGTCATCAGCCCCTGTCCCCAATACGGCACACCCAGCCAATAAGTTCGCATTCATCGTCGTGTTCAGTCAAGTCCGTTGCGTTCCCTGTTTTCAAACCTATACAGCCGATGGGTTTTCCCGTTTCCTTCAGAACAACAGCATACGTCTCTGGATATGAAAACACAGTACGGATGATCGTCTTCTATCTTCAGACCCATAGGCAATCGTTACATTTGACGGCAAAGATAAGAAAAAAAGTTGAAATAGCAAAATGATTTTGGAAGTTCCATTATCTCCAATGACATATTAGGTGGCAACGTACCTGTCCCTGATATCACCTTGGAGTGAACAACAAAAAATCGGACTGACTAAACATCAGTCCGATTTTTATTGTTGAGCAAGCTCTGCTTTATTCTCACTTAATCACGACCTTGAGCTAAAGCTCGAGCTCGTTCACGTTCGGAAGTGTAAGTGAGCTTTCACTTCACTCACTTAATCACGACCTTGCGACCATTGATGATGTTGATACCCTTTTGGGGAGCATCGAGGCGCTGGCCGTTCAGGTTGAAGATACCCTCCACCTGACTCTCACGGTTGTCTTCCACC
>FLNX01001132.1_pt1 | contig 40598 bp, 30 predicted proteins | sample 1140341 | NCBI WGS metagenome assembly FLNX01 (sample SAMEA3878208, study PRJEB12797) | bioreactor metagenome | biome: Moose rumen | place: Sweden | collected 2011-10 | reverse complement strand
GTGTAGTGAAGATCGAAATGGTGATTGCCAAGGATGCGGCGACAGGAGAGGATCGGAAGGGGTTCTTCTACTTGTGCAAAGATCACCAAAGCAACGCTAGCAAGGCTGATCACCTGATGTCCTCCAAAAGCGCCAGGAAGATGAAGACTTCTGAACTCATGGAGGCCTGTGAGAGATTTGGGATATTTGCCATTGTCACCACCAAAGATCTTCCCCGGGAGGATGTTCTTCCTGAATACTATGTGCGGCAGGACATTGAGCAGTATTTTGACTACGGCAAGAACTATGCCCGTTTTCTCCCTGTGAGACAACACAACGAAAGGACACTGGCAGGTCACATGCTTCTGGCCTTCATCGCTACCTTCGTGGTGGTGATGATAAAAAACCGGCTGAACCTGCTGGATGCACGGTATACCGAGATCCCAAGGGTGCTTGCACAGTCTGAGCCGCCGTCAGACAGGTCTGATGAATATGAGGAGATTACCGTCAGTGAGGACGGAACAACCAGACAGTACTTCATCCGGCAGGATCCGCTGGCTGAGGTCTTCCGGAAATCACCGCTAAACCTCTTCTACGAACTGCGCTGCCAGAAGGCAGAGGTCTTCAAACTGGACATCGTTCCGGAGATCCCGGTTAGGCAGGCCAAGGACTTTTATGAGGCTTTCCGGCTTCACAGTCCTAGTTCGGTCCGCCGGAACGGTGATAAACTGGAACTGGAATTTGCTGATGGTGAGCAGAACCTGCTGACCAGGAAAGTTGCCTTTGCCCGCAGGCCGACTGTCACCGACGAGGACATCGAGAAGCGCAGACTGAACAAAAACAAAGGTGCAGGTTCCAAGGGAGTCCAAGGAGAAAATCAGGACAGCGAAGACTCAGGAGAGAGCCCTCCGGCTCCGAAGAAAAAAGGCCGTCCCAAAGGTTCCAAGAACAAGGCAACACTGCTCCGGGAAGCGGAGGAAAAAGCCAGCGGGAAGAGCGACAAACCCTCAAGAGGTCCCGGAAGGCCCAAAGGCTCAAAGAACAAGAAGACCCTGGAAAGGGAAGCTGAGGCTGCCAGACTTGGTCTGGTAAAGCGCGGACGCGGACGCCCCAAGGGCTCGAAAAACAAGCCCAAAAATACCGAGATCCCGAAGGACGGAGATGCATCTGGCAGAGAACAAAAAGTGAGCCAAAACCAGGGATAATCCCACGAAATATTGGGAATAAACCAGGTCACCACCTCCGAAACCGGTACTTCGGACTATTTGCCAGGATTATCTTCACGGTAGGCACTGGCCCAAAGCCAGACGCCGTGGTGATTGGAGCAAAAAATTTAAGTTACAAACGTACCCGGGAAATAGAGATAATCCACGTGGGCGGGATAACTTGGTGAGCCGATGTATTTCTTGAAATTCTGGTAGTCCTGCTGGAGGAATGGCCGGGTGTTGAAATTGACATCGTTGATGTAAGACAGGATCTCCTTTTTGCTCAGATCATCCAGATGGATCTCAACCCCATGCTCGGCCAGACCAATGCTCCTGAAATCTTCGGCTACCAGGGCGGCTACCAGTTTTTTCTCCACCACAAAGTTTTTGGCCATACTTCCCAGGGCGAAAGCGATCTGCACACTGCGCTTGTAGTGGTTGCCAATGAAGTCCAGGACGGTCACATATTCTTTGCCTTCTTTCTTCCGGAGACCGCGGCCTAACTGCTGGATGAAAATGGTCTGGGAATCTGTAGGGCGGAGGAACAGGACCATGTTCACTCCGGGAATGTCCACGCCTTCATTGAGAATATCAACGGTAAAGAGGATCTCCAGATCAGCGGATTCCTCCTGGAGATCATGGTAGGCCTGGATCCGTTCACCCACGGAGTTTTTGCCGCAGAGATAGCGGGTCTTGTAATAATCCTCCATGGCCTGGGCCATGCGGATGGCGTGGGAAACATCCCGACAGAAAGCCAGGGCCTTAAGTTTTTCGTTGGGCAGCCGGTGTTTTTCAATCATCCGTCGGATGAAATCGCAGTGATCCTCCTGGGAGAAGGCTTCAATAAAACTGTGTCCCTTGGTTTCTTTGAGATCGTATTCAATCAGATCATCCCGGATCCCGTAATAGTGGAAAGGCACCACCAGCTGGTTGATGATGGCATCCCGGAGGCGGAGTTCATAGGGGACGTTATGATCAAACAAACTGTAAACGTCCTCTCCATCCATGCGCTCTGGAGTTGCGGTGATACCCAGAAGAAATTCTGGGGTGAAGTAATCGATGATCTTCCGGTAGGTTGCCGCAGTTGCATGGTGGCACTCGTCGATGACGATATATTCCCATTCATTGGGCTTAAACATCTCCAGGGAGTTGGCCATGGTGACATTGGTGGAGAATACAAAGTCAGCGTCCTGCTCTTTGTAGTCCCCGTTAAAAAGGCCATAAGTTTTGTCACTGCCAAAAACTGCGGCGAAGGTTTCATAGGATTTCATGAGGATGGAACTCTCATGAACAATGTACAGCAGCCTTTGAGGATTGAAATTCAATGCGTCAAAGGCGGCAAGGAAGGTTTTGCCAGAGCCGGCGGAGGCGGTGATCAGTGCCCGGGCGGCTCCCATGGCCCGGATCCGGTTCAGCTCCTTGAGGGCCTTCCTTTGCATATGGTTGGGTTTCACGGCGCTATTGGCTATGCAGTAGTCCATATCCCAGCGTTCGATGGAATAGTAAAGGCGTGTTTTGTATTCCTGGATGAGTTCCTGGGTTAGGGGACAGGTCTGAGCCCACAATGTCTCAAATTCCCGTTTGGCGGCGGCATAGGTGGTGTCATCGGCTTTGCTTCCGGTGACAGCCACGTCCCATTCAATGTTCTTCAGCAGGGCAAAGAGGGTGATGTTGGAGGAGCCCACCAAAAGTTCGGTGTGATCCCGCAACTCAAACAGATATCCTTTGGAATGAAAGCCTACGGCGTTCCCGGTGAAATCGTGAAAGCATTCCTTGTCCAGCCGGCAGGCAAACTGCTCAGGGTAGCGTGACTGGAGATCATGGAGATACTTGAGGGAGTCGATATCAGTGAAATTCTGATAAGTTGAGGTGATGAACTTGCCCCAGGCACCCCGGGCCAAGGCCGCTTCCAGGTTGGGGGCGATGAGTTTCAGACCGGGCTTTTTGATGAAACTGACGGAGAAGAAAAAAGCGCTGCAAGAGTCAATGTTGCTCTTAAGTTTGTCAAGGAAGGTGACTTCTGATCGGTTGGTGAAGAATCCGCTTTCCATGGGGTTCCTATGAAGTCCGGCAGTATTCAGTGGGGGTCAGTTTAAGGGTGCTTGTGACAGTCCGTCCCCTGGGGGTGGTTGCACTCGGGGAGAGGCTGTTTTCCATGATCCGGCTGCGTAGCGGGTGAGACACCTGTTGTGACCCACGGGCTTGGTTGGCGAACAGACTTGGTTGGATCCGTCACCGCTTTCCCCTGAACGAAGTGACCACGGGCAAAACGGTGGAACGGCCGCACGTTTTCCGGATGAAGTGACCATGGGCAGGAGCAGAGCGGGACGTTGCCTTGACAGCAGGCAGGTGGTCGGCAGGAGATGCTGCTCAGCAATCAGCAGTTTGCCGTATGCCGTCCACCTTCTACCGGAGCACGTCTGTTCTTTATGCCGCCATGGCCTTCAGTGAGCCCTTCCGCTGATACATCTTGCTGTCAGCCTTCTCGAAGAGTTTCCGGTAACTGCTGTCCTGGCCGGGCTGGAACTCTGCCAGACCGCTGGCTATGGTCACGGCGCCGGAATGGAGGTTGTTCTCTACGGCGGTCTCAAATTCTGTCATGAGGCTTTGCCGGCTCGCAAAGGAGTCTCCCTCCAGGAAGGAGACAAACTCGTCGCCACCGATGCGGAACACGGGGCAGTTTTTGAACCTGGAGCAGATCAGTTTGCTGGCTCTGCGGATGTGCCGATCACCGGCTTCATGGCCCTGGGTGTCGTTGACGTGCTTGAGCCCGTTCACGTCAAACACCACCACAGCAAAATCCCTGAGTTCCCCGTGATCGATTTTCTCATCCAGGTGCTTCACCGCCTCGATATAGGCGTGGGAGCTTTTGACGCCGGTCAGGGAGTCAGTGTACGCCAGCTTCATGGCAAAGCCCAGTTCCCTTTGGTGCCGCGCCTCCCTTTCCAGCAGTTTCTCCAACTCCAGCCGCCGATCCTCCTTCATATCTTTCAGGACAAAGACGTGGAGGATGCAACTCCCCAGAAGACACCCGATGGTGTACATGGGCTGCAGGGGATAGGCCACCTGGAGAAACACCATGGCGGTCATGATGATCCCGAAGGATCCGATGGCCCAGTGGTGTCGGACATCGGATGCTGGTCTGCCCCTGGCGGTGATCATCACATAGCAGGAGGAGAACACGAACATGAGTATCTGCATGGCCAGCATGGCATACCGCAGATCTGAGGCGTGGTACACGCAGTCCCGGTCAATCCAGAAGAGCACCGGGGTGAAGAAGTTCACCAGCAGGGCCCCGGTGGTGAAGAACACATACACCCAGGCGGTGTGGGAGAAGATCCTTATGAGAATGCCGTCTTCTTTCAGGTAGGCGATGACATACTGCGCCCACAGGAACACTATGGCGGTCATGGCGGCAAAGTATGCCACCGTGTCGGCGTACACGGCACTGATCAGGTGTCTCTCATAGAAACTCCCCCAGAGGATATCCGCCCCATAGAAGGACATGATCCCCAGCTGCAGGTGCCGGTAGGTTCTGCCTGCCGGAAATTCTTTCCGGTAATGATGGTTTCTCAGGACGTTGAAGTTCACAATGCTGTGCACCAGCAGTGCAATCAGGACTGTGGCTGAATAACTGTTCATGGAGTGAGGATCTGGTGTTCCTGTCTGATGTCCGCTTCTGTTCTGTTTTCCGGGGCTGTGATCTGGCGGGTGATCTGCAGCCGGACGCACCGCCGTTGATTGTATCTGCCTGGGATCTTAACTGTAAAACGTTTCGTCTGCTGGTCCGGTTACGAGTCCGTTCCGCTGGCAACTTCCGTGTCCGTTCTGCCGGCTGCTTTCTTTTCCCGTGCCGTTCACAGAGCGGTGAGCAGGGCCCGGATCCCGATGAGGATGAGCACCGTGCCGCCGGCGGCCTCCGCCTGGCTGCCCAGGCGTTTCCCGGCGGCAGATCCCAGACCGGCTCCTGCGGCGGAGATGATCATGGTCACGCCTCCAATGAGCAGGGCAGGGATCAGGATCCCGCTTCCTGTGAAGGCCAGTCCTGCCCCTGCCGCCAGGGCGTCGATGCTGGTGGCCACGGCAAGGATCAGCATGCGGCCGGGTTTCAGGGAAAACTCATCGCTGACCTTATCCCGGCTGTCCTCTTTCCGGCGGCTTTCCCGGATCATGCCCCAGCCGATCCAGGAGAGCAGCAGAAAGGCCGCAATGCCTCCGGCCCCGGCGGCCAGATGCTCCAGAGGCAGGCCCAGGCCGTATCCCAGCACCGGCATGATCCCCTGGAAGAGGCCAAAATAAAGTCCGGCGGCCAGCATGGCCCGGATCTTGTCACCGGCGGCGGCAGTGCCCAGGCCCAGGGACACGGCAAAGGCGTCCATGGCCAATGCTGCGGCCAGCAGGAGGATTTCAGGCAGTGTCATGGCTTTCTCCCGGATGGATCCTGCCGAGGACGCACCGGCGCCGGGGATCGTATCCTCTCCCGGATCGGCGTCCCTCTTCCGGACCGTTGCTGCCGGCGCGGCGGCATCCCGGGATCGTACCGGAGGGTTCCGGCGCAACTGCGACAGTTCCGGTCACAGTTTACACCCGGAGTTCTGTCTGGCAAGGGTTGCGGCTCATTTGGATGGTGATTTTTGCTCCCGGATCCCACTGGCTCCCCCGGACTGACAATCCCGGGCAATCATGATAAAATGCAGGCGGCTTCTGGGGACGGGAAATGGCACCGGCAAAGGCTTTCAGAGCCTTATATTCCGGGGCTTTTCCGCAGATCCCCTCCGGCGCCCGGCGTCATGCTCTGCCTGATCTTCCGGGCCATGGTACAGGAATACGATGAAACATTTTGCAAAATTTACACTGATCTGCGGCCTGGCGTTTTCCCTGGGTGCCGTAGCGGCTGAGGGCGGCCTCTCCCGGGAACTGAAGGATGAGGAACTGACCATCACCGTTCCCGGCAAAATTGACTCCTATGACCGGGGGGCGGTGGTCAGCGGCGCCTTTGACGAGCTGATGCTGCGCCTCACCGGCGGCCGGAATGATCACCCCGTCTCCATGGATAGGGGTGCCCTGGAGGAATATGTGGAGTCGGTGGACTCCACCGGCAGCGGCATTGCGGTGCGGTTCAGCCGGAACGGGATCCTGAAACTATTCCAGGATCGGCAGATGGGGATCTATCTGGACACCCCGCCGGATGTGATCGTCTGGCTCTCCTGGGAGGATCCCGACGGCAGCGTGCGCATCCTCTCTGACGGTGACAGCAACGGCTTCACCGCCGCTCTGAAGGAGCGCTCTGCCTTTTTCGGCCAGTCGGTGTTCTTCCCCATGATGGACGCCGATGACATGACCGCCGTGACAGTGGATGCTTTGGAGAATTACTCCATGGACACTGTGGCCGCGGCCAGCGCCCGATACGGCACCAGATATGCGGTGGCCGGCACCCGCACCGGGGGCAATATCCACTGGGAGCTCTATGATCTCTCCCGTCTCCAGTCCCCCCTTTACCAGTCCAGCATCACCGGTGATCCCCATCAGTCGGGCATGATGATGGCCCGGGATCTGGTGTCCCAGTTCTCCCAGGGCCGGGAGGAGAAGGTCCGGGGGATCCGGGGTGCCGCCGCACCTGCCTCGGGCCGGGTGGGGCTCACCGGAGCCGCCGTGGGCAAGAACAAGGCCTATGTGGTCATTGCCGGGCGCATGTCCTTTCCGGAGCTGATGTCCCTGGAGCGGCGTCTGCGCCAGGTGCAGGGTCTCACCAAACTGAGCCTGTATCAGACCCAGGCTGATCAGAATGTCTATGAGATCATCCACAGCGGCACCTACGAGGCTCTTGCCGAGGAGATCCGCCGCATTCCCGGGGTGAAGCAGACTGACTACTCCAAGCCCTTCAACTTCGCCTATGACGCTGCCTATGTCAAAACCGAGGAGCCCAAGGCTGAGACCTCAGCCGTGTCCACCGACGGAGATCTGAAGGAGAACCGGCCGGCAGCAGCCACTCAGGGCGGAGCTGACGGCAGTGGAGCCAGTGCAGCCGGCGGTGCCCAGAAGCCGGCAACCGGCACTGAGGAGACCGCCAAGGAAGAGGGAAAGAAGGAAGGGGCCGACAAGCCCGCTGAGAAGGAGGAGCAGCCCCAGGTAGCCCCCAAGATGCAGGCCATCCCCATCACTGATCCTGACTCTATTATCGACACCTCCAACGAGAGGCTCTGAGAGGAGAGCTGGACACACTGCCGGACTTCCGGCAGTGCGTTACGGCTTTCCGGCACCCCGGCAGCGTATGCGGCACGCTGTGCGGGGGATCTGCCTCCCCTGCCGCACTTATCCACGATCCCGGCTCCGGCCGGGATTGTGCATTTTAAGGATCGGCAGAGCTGTGATGGGGACCTCGCCGGACAGCACCGGAATGACTGGGCGGTTTCCTGGACGGCCTCGTCATGACCGATCGGACGGCCAGATCTGACGTGAGGGAGCCCCGGCGCCGGGCTCTGCACTCTGGCGGCAGGTGGCGGCAGCGCCGGGATCTGCACTCTGGCGGCAGGTGGCGGCAGCGCCGGGCTCTGCACTCTGGCGGCAGGGATCGGAGGCACCAGGCTCCCCACGGGAGCCGGGCGGTTAGGGGAAGTGTCAGGAGGCAGTGGTCAGTGACGGTGGAGATGGATGTGACGGTGGAGATGGAGGTGGATGTGGATGTGGATGTGGATGGGAGTCTCAGGCTGCCGGCAACAGGTGTGCTGACGATGGGAACCGGGATCTGACGGCGGGATCTGACGGGAGGAAACTGTTCCTGGATGGGATCTGTTCCGGGAGGCTGCGGGCAGGGAACCGGTGGTCAAGTTCCCGGCTCAGGGTTACTTTTTGCTCAGGCGCACATCGCTGATCCGGTAGCGCTCATTGCGCACCACCATGGCGTCCAGCCGGGCCTTTTCCAGTTTGCTTCGGGCATGCCTTGAGGCCTTGCTGGCAAAGCCGTTGGAGCGGTCGTAGTCCCCGGCCAGGGTGCTGGCCTCCGCCAGGGCGCAGTAGTGCTCATACATGCGGCCCAGTTTCCGGTAGTTCTGGGCCAGCAGCTCCCAGGCAATGACGCTGTCCGGCCGGGAGACGGTGAATTTTCTGAGGACGGTGACGGCCCCGTTGTAGTCCCCGGCAGCGTTCAGTGCCACTGCATAGTTCAGGGCCGCAGTCTGATCTCCCGGGGAGGTCTGGTAGCGGGGCCGGAGCCGGGCGGCGGTCTCCTTTGCCCGGCCGGCCATGATCCCAATGTCCGCCTCGGTGTCCAGGAGGAAGGGACTGGAGGATGGAGTGATCCGGCGGAAGTGCTCCTCGGCGGCGCCGGGCTTCTTCTGGAGCAGGTAGCCCAGGGTGATCCCGTACAGGGCCGCATTCTTTTCCGCCGGGCTCCGGGCACCCTTCAGGGCCCGGGTGTGGTAATCCACCACCTGATCTCCCCGGAGCCCCGCGAAGCGGGCATGGATCCGGGCTCGGGCATAGAGGAAGTCCTGCTCAGAGTTGCTGCGGGGACGGGGCATCCTTTCAGCCCGGCTTCTGGCCTCCGCCACCCGGGTTTCGGGAAAGGGATGGGACATGAGTCCCTGGGGCAGCCGGCCGGCCGAGGGGGCGGTGGAGGCAATGCGGGAGAAGAGCACGGCCATCTGGGAGGGATCAAAGCCGGCCCGGCCCAGGAGATCGATGCCGATGTGATCTGCTTCCAGCTCGTCCTTCCGGGTGAAGTTGATCTGGGCCTGCATGTTGAGTCCCAGGGTGGTCTGGATGGCGGCCATGCCCACGGCGGGATTGATCAGGGCCAGGATCACGCCGCCCACAAAGGCCCCCAGGGTGATGTTCTGCCGCCGGGCGGCGGCCTCCAGGAAGCGGACCAGGTGGCGCTGGGTCACATGGGTGATCTCGTGGGCCAGCACCGACGCCAGCTGGCTCTCATTGTCGGCGAACAGCACCAGGCCCGTGTTCACCCGGACGTTGCCTCCCAGAAAGGCGGCGGCGTTGATCTCCGGATCCTGGACCAGGAAGAAGTTGAAGGGGAAGCGGACGTTGTTGGCATGGGTCACCAGGCGGCTACCCAGGGATCGGATGTAACTGTCCAGCACCGGATCGGCGATGACATTCAGATGCTTCCGGGCCTCCCGGAAGTAAAACCGGCCGAAGAACTCCTCCTCCTGCACGGTGAGCACCGAGGAGCCCTGGGCACCCATTTCCGGGAGCCGGGCATCAGGTGCCGTGTGCTGGGACTGGTAGGCGGAGTAGGTCAGGCTGTCGCTCTGCATCCGCCTGACGGCTGCATCCACGTCAATGCCTCCCACGTCTCCCCAGGATGGGGAAGAGAGGAGCAGTGAAAGCAGGATGGCGGCGGCAGATCTCATGGTGTCTCTGGGGTTTGGCGGGCCGGGTTAAGCGTTGCGGACCGGGCCCGGGGCCGGTGATGGTGGGCTTCCGGGGAGAGCCCCTTCCGGGCATGATAAGCCATCCTCTATTTGATGGCAAATGCCGGATCTCCTGAACTTTCTTCTGAACTGGCTGCTTTCCTGCCCTCTCCATTCCCGAGAGCCCGGGACGCTCCCTGTGACCTGATGGCTCTGGGGTGGGATCCCATGTGCCGGGGTTGGGGCATGATGATGCTGAAGTGGCAGCCCGGAGCATGATGATGTTGAAGTGGCAACTGCGGCGGATGATGCTGATCGGCGCTGATGGGACCGGCCACCTCTGTTCGGTGTGGACCGGTGCATGTTCCAGCCGCCGGTGCGTCTCCGGGCAAACCGCTGACCGGGGCGGCATTTTTCATTTCCTCATCCGGCCGTTGTGCTAAAATGACTTCCTGAACTGAGACGCCGGTCACGGAACCAAGACTTTCCGGCCTCAGATCCCGGAGGATCCATCCTCCACCTGTGTCCACACTGCAACTATTTTCCTATGTTCGAAGTATTAAAGAACTGGTACCGGAGCCTGCTGAGCGATCCCAACTCGGCGACCTTCTTCATCCTGATCACCTTCTTCTTCGTGATCATCTACTTTTACTCCCACATCTTCATGCCCCTGCTGGTGGCGGTGGGCGTTTCCTACATCCTGGAGGTTCCGGTGGGCTTCCTGGAACGGAAGAAGATCCTGCGCCGCAGCCTTTCCTCCTCCATCTTCATGCTGCTGTTCTTTGTCTTCCTGGTGTTCTTCTCCGTCTCGGTGATCCCCAGCATGCTGTCCCAGGGATCTGAACTCCTGGGGAAGGTGCCCTCCATTGTGGGGAAGGTGTCGGACTACATCAAGGAGAAGATGGTTCAGTACCCGGCGGTGTTTGAGCACATCAACTTTGACGGCATTGCCTCCCAGATCACGGACGCGGTGACCTCCTACGGCACGGAGTTTGTGAAGAGCGATCTCCTGGGGTACCTGAAGAACATCTCCTCCTTCATGATGTACCTCATCCTGGTGCCACTGCTGTCCTGGTTCATGCTCAAGGACAAGCATGTCCTCATGAGCGGGGTGAAGGGCTTCTTCCCGCCCAATCTGAAACTGGCTTCGGAGATGTGGAAGAAACTGAACACCCAGCTGATGAACTACATCAGCGGCAAGTTCATCCACATCCTTGTCATTTCAGTGCTGAACTTTGCCATCTTCTACTTTTGCGGCCTCAACTACTCCGTGCTGCTGGGCCTTATCGTGGGCCTTTCGGTGCTGGTGCCCATTGTGGGCGCCGCCATTGCCTCGGTGCCGGTGCTGGTGGTGGCCTTTTCCCAGTTCGGCATGGACGGCTCCTTCTGGACCCTGGTGGTGGCCTATGTCGTGGGCCAGGTGCTGGATGCCAATGTGCTGACCCCCATGCTGTTCTCCGAGAAGATGAAACTGCACCCTTTTGTGATCCTGTCCTCGGTGCTGGTGTTCGGCTCCATGTGGGGGTTCTGGGGCGTGTTCTTTGCCATTCCCCTGGCCACCTTCTTCAAGACGCTGTATCTGAACTGGCCCCGGGGCCGGTATGTGGCAGCCGGTGAGGAGGACTGCCCCTGCCAGGAGAGCCAGGAGCTTCTGACGGTCACCGGTCCTGAGGATGCGCCTTCTCCGGAGACTTCTTCCGGTGATGACTCCGCTGACGGCACTGACAGTCCCCGTCCTGAGGCCTGATCACTTCCGGGGATCGGCCTCTTTCTGGTCCGATCCCTGATCCTATGACTCGGATCAGACTGTCGGGCTGGTGCGGGTGTCAGGGGATCCAGACTCCTGCTCCGCCGGAAACTGGCTTTCCCATCCCGGCGTTTCCCGTGGCGCCTCTGGGGCGGCCTCTCACGTTTATCCCATTGCCTTTCCCTTCTTGACTGCCACGGCAGGATCAGATGTGCTGACCCCAGCCGTCTCAGTTCCAGGATCTGTCCACAGCCGTCAGGCATTTCCTGCACAAGTTCTATTTTGCCAGCGCTCTTACTGCGTGAAGGGAGGGCGGTGCCGCGTCAGGTGCCGGTGCTGAGGAGAACTCCGGGAAGGCGGCTCCGTTAGCAGGGCAGGCGGGTGCTGGCCGGAGGCGGTACATGATCCTGCCGGAGACTTGTGACTGGGGATGAGGCGATCCACCATCGAGGCTGGATCCGGACTGGATCCCTGCCTGGGTGCCAGGAAAAGCAAAGCCGCCATATGGCGGCTTTCAGCGGAAATGATCCTGGGACTCTGGGATGGTACTCACGCCCACTCTGATCTGGGGATGATTTCCCTGGATCTCAAGCTGTTTCCTCAGTACATCAGGGTGTAGAGCTTCCGGCGGTATGCTGACGCCACAGGACTGCTGCCCATGGTCTCCAGAATGTCCAGATAGGTCTTCTTGGCATCCTGGTGGCTCACATCCTTCCGGAGGACCCTCAGGAGCAGATCCAGGGCGTCAGTCTTCTGGTTCAGGCTGTTGTACTGGGCGGCCAGCTCGATGATCAGCTCCACATTGTCCGGCTCCTGCTCCAGACGCTTCTTCAGCTCTTCCACCGGGGAGTCAGCCAGGGCCTGGCGGGCCAGGCTCAGGGTGGACTGCAGGGTGCTGTAGTAATCGCCCCCGTCCAGTTGATCCTCCATGGTCATGGCCTGCAGGATCCCCTCGGCCTCATCCAGCCGGTTCAGCTTGATGAGCACGTCAGCCCGGGTGAGCCGGTATTGGACCGGATCCTTTCCGGAGGAGGCAAGGGCCCGATCTACCCGGTCCAGAGCTCCCTCCAGGTTCCCTTCTTCCAAAAGTTTCCGGGCCTCGCTGTGGAGCAGTTCGTCCTCCTTGGGCAGGAACTTCTTCACGAACTCATCAGGCTCATAGGCTCCGGGACCCTCCAGGCTGCCCAGCAGCTTGCCGCTCCGGATGACCATCAGTGAGGGCAGATCCCTTACCGGGAGCATCTGGGCCAGCTCCGGGGTCTCCCGGAGGTTGACGTTCACCAGGGAGGTGGCGCTGTCATTGCCTGCCAGCAGGGACAGTTTGGCCTTGAGGCCTTCGGATTTGGGCTCGTCGGAGTCATACATGAAAATGATGACGTTCCGGTCCTGGGATCCCTCGATCAGGATCTTCTGCACGTCCTGGATGTTGCTGCGGGTGATATCTGTGATCATTTTTTCTTACTTCCTGTAGAACTTATGCAACTGCCGGGTCACCTTGATCAATGTCTGCATGGTGACGCCGGTCTCATCAGTGCGGGCGCCGTCGCGGCTGTCTGTCACCTGGTAGGTGCCCTTGGGACTGAATAGGGTGATCTGGCTGTCCTCAACCACCGCCACATGCTGCCCGTCACCGGCGATGATGAAGGGATCCCCGGTCTTTTCCAGCAGTGAGGTGCCATTGGAGTACTCCGCCGGGGGATTAACGGCGCCCAGATCGCCGCTGAGCAGGGTAGGGGCCAGATCTGCGTGGCAGGTTAGCCGGCTGAACTGCTCTGGTCCCTGACCGGGACGCAGGATCAGCAGGGGCACATGGAGGTTCTCATAGGTCAGATCCCGGCTGTTCCGGGCACCCCCGGCGCCGGTGATGATGATCACCGTGTTCTGCTCTCCGCCGGCGGTCCTGACAGCCTCCAGGATCCGGCGGACTGCGCTGTCAGCACCCCGCAGGGCAGCTCGCAGGTTCCTCCGGGCACTGCGGTCAGAGGCAGGTGTGCGGCCGGCTCCATCCAGGGCACCGGCGCCCCCCTCCAGGGAAACCAGCAGCAGGTTCCGGGCTCCCGGCTCCCAGCGGTCGGCCACAGCCCGGGCGGCGTTTTCCCCGGCCTCAGCGTCCGAGGGATAGAAGATCCTGTCCTCAGCCCGGAGTCCCCGGAAGATGGCACTCTGGAGATCGGCAGCCTTGCCGGAGGGATCTGCAATGAACCGGGAGATGGTGTAGGACTGGCGCTGGAACTCGTCTATCAGCACCGGCGTCACCTCCTCCCGGAGGAAGGCACGGCGGTACTGGGGCGAGATGCCGTAGAACAGGCTGAACAGTGCGTCCTCCTGGGCGGGGCCGGTGGAGTAGTGCTGGGTGAACTCCAGGGCGGTGCTCCTGAGGGACGCGGTGTGGGGCATGAGCTCACCGGCCAGATCCCCGTGGCCCCATCCCCGGATGGTGATAAGCACATAGTTCAGGTTCCGGGCGCTGCCGGGCCGGACCTTCAGGGCTGCCAGGGGATAGTTCAGGGTTCCGTGGCGGGCCTGGGACTCCCCGGCCTGGGGCAGGGCCAGCCAGGCGTTCTGCTCCAGGAACTTCTTGGCGGTCATGGGGTAGGACAGGGGGAGACAAGCCTCCTGATCGGTGATGGGCTCATACCGGGCGTAGTCGGCCCAGATGTGCAGCATGTGGGTGGCCAGGAAGCAGATCACGAAGAGGGCGGTGAGGCTCTGGGCTATCCAGCTGCCCTTCCTCTTGGTGCTTTTGTAGGAGGCGTAGCGCCACAGCAGGAACTCCGTCCCTGCCAAAAGGGGCAGGACCACCAGCAGGAAGTTGAAGTTCATGCCGGATCGGTAGCCGGAGTTGTCGGCGAAGATCTGCACCAGCTGGTGGTTCAGGTGAAAGCTGAAGGTGTGGAAGATCTGGGTGTCCACCAGAAGGAGGGTCTGGGAGAGGAACATCACCCCGGCGGCGGTGATCCGGTAGGCCCGCTCATGGGGAATGAGGAAGGCCAGGGGAAACAGGCACACCAGGAACAGGACGAAGTTCAGGAACCAGAAATGCCCCAGGAAACTCACCGCCTCATAGAGAATGCCCAGTCCGGCTGAGGGGGTGGGGAAGTTCAGGGGATACCTGAGGGCGATGAGAAATGTCACAAAGACATTGAGGAACACAAACCAGTGGCTCCACTCCACGCAGGCCGAAACCCGGTCCCCGTAGGCGATCCTTCTGACAAAACTGTTCATCCGTAAGCTGACTTCCTAATCCAGATGGGGCAATTTTAGCAGATTTGCCCTGTCATTGCATTGACAGGGCAGGGCGGGACTTGACTGGACGGCACGGTGGAACGGCATGTACCGGGGCGGGACGGCATACGCCGGTGGCGGTATGCTATGGGCCGGGGCAGAAGTTAAAGTGGATTCCGCTATTTTGGAAGCTTCGCGGCGGCATGGTCCGGGCCGTGGCAGTGGAGGTATCAATACGGAATATGAAGGATGGGATCGGTGGCCGCGCCGGGAAGGATGACCGGCTGTTACGCCCATGGCCGGGCAGAGGCTGAGAAGGGGGTGAACCACTCCTCCGGGCAGGATGACCGTCCCCTGGACAGGTATATTCCGGGCCGTTCAGATTCTCTGTGGGCGCTGCCAACGATGGAGGCTGGAGAGGTGTTAATGCGGTGCTAATCCTCATATATAGTTGCCGGTGGCACTTCAAGGCACCATATGGTGTTGCTAAGGGAGATTTTTCAGGTGAATTTCCGTACAAAATGCAAGGCATATCAAAAAATCCGGCAGAGAAACACCAAAAATTGTGCTTTTGCCCTTTCCGGGGCTTAAGATCCATGCTGTTTGGCAAGTATGCGTTTTTGGGGACCAGACCGGTTCTGAGATCCGCGTACTCGTTAGTAGGCAAATAGTGAACCCTCCGTCCGGCACCCCGCCGGAAAATTTGCAAAATGAGATCTGTGTCACCTGTTGGGGGCGGCGGATCTAATAATATGCAAGGGATCGGGGGAGTTATCCTTCGAGAACATGTGATTTATTAAAGGAATTAAGGCATGAAAAAGAAAATTGTTGCTACTTTAGTTGCTGCCGCCACTCTCGGTTTGTCCTCCATGGCTTCCGCCGGCATCGAAGCTGGCAAGCTGGTGATCTGGGTAAACGGTGACAAGGCTTATGACGGCATTGCTGTAGTAGGCAAGAAATTCACTGAGGAGCAGGGCGTTCCCGTTGAAGTTGCCCATCCGGACGGCGTTGAGAACAAGTTCCAGCAGGCCGCCTCCACCGGCAACGGACCCGACCTCTTCATGTGGGCTCATGACCGTTTTGGCGAGTGGGCAAAAGCAGGCCTTCTGACCGAATTGAATCCTTCCAAGGCTGTCAAGGACAAGTTCCAGAAGTTCGCCTGGGACGCTCTGACCATTGACAACAAGATTTACGGCTATCCTGTCTCCGTTGAGGCTATCGGTCTCCTCTGCAACCAGGATCTGGTGAAGAAGGCTCCTGAGAACTTCGAGGACTTCGTCAAGCTGGAGAAGGATCTGTCCGCTAAGGGCAAGCACGCTCTGATGTGGGACTACACCAACCCTTACTTCTCCTATCCTCTGATCGCTGCCAACGGCGGCTATGTTTTCAAGAAGACCGGCCCTGGCCAGTATGATGTGAAGGACACCGGTGTCAACAACGACGGCGCCAAGAAGGGTGTCAACTTCATCGTCAGCCTGATCAAGGACAAGATCATGGAGAAGGGTGTTGACTACGGTGTCATGGACTCCAACTTCGCCAAGGGCGATGTTGCCTGCATCATCAACGGTCCCTGGTCCTGGTCCAACTATGATGGCAAGGTCAAGTACACTGTCAACGCTCTGCCCAAGCTGGCTGGCAAGCCCGGCAAGGCATTCGTCGGTGTCCAGGGCTTCGCTGTCAATGCCCAGTCCCCCAACAAGGAACTGGCCATCGCCTTCCTGGAGAATTACCTCCTGACTGATGCCGGCCTGAAGGCCCTCAATGACGACAAGGCTCTGGGTGCCGCAGCTCTGAAGTCCTTCCAGAAGCAGCTGGAAAAGGATGTCCGGATCAAGGCAACCATGGCCAACGCTGTCAACGGCGAGCCTATGCCTAACGTTGCTGAGATGAACCGTTTCTGGTCCGCCTTCCAGCAGGCTCTCAAGAACGCAACCACTGGCCGTCAGTCCACTGACGAAGCTCTGGCCACTGCCTCTCAGCGTATCGTACAGTAATCTTTTCAGGGCTCCCTCCGAAGGCTTGAGGGAGCTTTTTTTTTGGCAAATTTTTTAAGGTTTTTGTATGGCTCAAAACGATTTGAGGAAACAGTCGGAAATGCAGTCGCCACTGTCATGGCTTAAGTGGCTGGCGGTCATTCTGATTGTTGCCTACTCCGGATACATGGTGGTGTCCATGTACCTCAGGGGTGATGTGGCGTTTCCGCTGCTGGTCATCGTGCTGGTCACCTCCGGTGTGATCATCTACCTGTCCAAGAGAACGTATGCCCACCGCTATGCCTATCCGGCCATAGCGGGCATGCTGACGTTCATCATCTTCCCTATGGTCTATACCATTTCCATCGCCTTCACCAACTATTCGGGTGAGCACACCTACACCCAGGACCGGGCGATGAAGTTCCACCTGCAGAAATTGTACAAGATCCCCACGGATCAGCCTGGAGGCGGCTCTTATCTCTTCAAACTGGTGACCAAGAAGAAGTCTGCCACCAGCAGTTCCCTGTCCCGGCAGGCTCAGATCTTCCTGCAGAAGATCGACGATAGCCGTGCCATGTACATGTCGGACTTTTTTGAGATCAAGCCCAGCTCCGAGCTGCAGAACATCAACGTTCCCATCACCAATGTCAATCTGACCAAGTGGGACGGTCCCAACGGCAACAACTGCAAGGACGAGAACGGCGATCCCATCGAGTTTGACGAGTGTGCCAAGGGCATTGAGGGTCTGGCTTCCCCCAAGGAAGTCAATGTGGACTACAAGGTTGCCCTGGACCATGTGCTTCTGGTGCTCCCTGACAGCAGCATCCATCTGAAGAAGACCAAGTTCAAGGAGTTTGAGGCTGTCATCAACAAGTTCGACCAGGTCAAGTTCGGTGCCACCCTTCCCGGCGGACGCTTCATCAATGATGAGAACCTGCTGAAGGACAACGAGACCAGCCGCTACTTCGCTCCTGACACCGAGGCCGGCTACTACCGTTATCTGGATGACGAGGGCCGTCCGGTGGGCGAGAACTACGTTCCTGGCTTCAAGGTCAATGTGGGCTTCAAGAACTTCGGCCAGATCATCAAGGATGAGGGCGTGAGAAAACCCTTCATCAAGATCTTCATCTGGACGGTGATCTTTGCTGCCTTGACCGTGTTCATCACCCTGGCCATCGGCATGGTGCTTGCCTGCCTTGTGCAGTGGGAATTCCTGAAGGGCCGCGGTGTCTACCGTCTCTTCCTGGTTCTCCCCTATGCGGTGCCGGCCTTCATCTCCATCCTGGTGTTCCGCGGACTGTTCAATGAAAGCTATGGTGAAATCAACGCCATCATCAGAGGCTTCATGGGCATCTTCATGGACAACTATGAGGATATCGCGTGGTTCAACAGCCCCTTCTGGGCCAAGACCATGATCCTCATTGTCAACGCCTGGCTGGGCTATCCTTACATGATGATCCTGTGCATGGGTCTGCTGAAGTCCATTCCCGATGATCTGTACGAAGCCTCCGCAATGGACGGCGCGTCCTTCGTGAACAACTTCTTTAAGATCACCCTGCCGCTTCTCATCAAGCCGCTGACCCCCCTGCTGATCGCATCCTTCGCGTTCAACTTCAACAACTTCGTGCTCATCATGCTGTTGACCAACGGCGCCCCGGATATCCTGGATGCCAACCCTCAGGCCGGTGAGACCGACTTGCTTGTAAGCTATACCTACCGTATCGCCTTCCAGGGCAACGGCGGTCAGAACTACGGCCTGGCAGCAGCCATTGCCACCCTGATCTTCCTGCTGGTCGGCGCCATCGCAGTGGTACAGCTGTGGTTCACCCGCAGACTGGCCGAGGACAAGGCACAGGCATAAGGAGACAATCTAAATGGCAATTGTTCAACCCAAATCCATCAAGTACAGGATTGCCGCGGCCCATGCGGTTGTTCTGGGCTTCATTCTGCTGATCATGTTCCCGTTGCTGATGGTTACCGCAATTTCCTTCAGACACGGCAACTTCTCAGTGGGCAGCGTCATCCCCACCGGAGACGAGTTCTCCCTGGAGCACTGGAAACTGGCCCTGGGTCAGCAGGTTGAGATCAACGGCAAGATCGTTAACCCTCCCTTCCCTGTGCTGAGCTGGCTGTTCAACTCGGTGTACATCGCAGTGGCGACTTCTTTCTTCATCCTGCTGCTGTCCACCACCTCGGCTTATGCCTTCGCCCGCCTGCGCTTTCACGGTAAGGAGACCATCCTGAACATCATGCTGATTGTTCAGATGTTCCCTACAGTGCTGGCACTGGTGGCCATCTATGCCCTGTTCGACAAACTGGGTGAGTACATCCCCTCCCTGGGCCTGAACACCCATGCGGGACTCATCCTGTCCTACATGGGCGGCATAGCGCTGCACATCTGGACCATCAAGGGCTACTTCGAGACCATTGACCCTTCCCTGGAAGAGGCTGCCGCCATTGACGGCGCCACCCCGTGGCAGGCCTTCAGACTGGTGCTCCTGCCCCTGTCAGTGCCCATCCTGGCTGTGGTGTTCATCCTGTCCTTCATCGGTACCATCACCGAGGTTCCTGTGGCATCCCTGCTGCTGACCTCCGCTCCGGTGGACAAGCTGACCCTGGCCGTGGGCGCCCAGCAGTACCTGTACCCCCAGAACTACTTGTGGGGCGACTTTGCTGCTGCGGCTGTCATGTCCGGTCTGCCCATCACGGTGGTGTTCCTCTGCGCTCAGAGGTACCTGGTTGGCGGTCTGACTGCCGGCGGCGTCAAGGGCTGATATCCCGGGGGCTCTGGAGTCCCATGGGCTCCGGAGTCTTCATCTGAAGAATTTTTAGTTGAGGCTTAATAGAATAATATGGCTGAAGTTGTATTAAAGAACGTTCTGAAAAACTACAATCCTGGAACGCTTAAGGACACCCTCCGGGATATCAACATGAACATTGAGGACGGTGAGTTCATCGTGTTCGTCGGACCCTCCGGCTGCGGCAAGTCCACTCTGCTGCGCATGATCGCCGGCCTTGAGGACATCACCTCCGGTGAGCTGCTCATTGGCGGCCAGTACATGAATGACGTGCCTCCTGTTGACCGCAACATCGGCATGGTGTTCCAGTCCTACGCTCTGTATCCTCACATGAACGTGTTCAAGAACATGGCATTCGGTCTGGAACTGAAGAAGGTTGATAAGGAGTCCATCCGCAAGCGTGTGAACAAGGCAGCTGAGATGCTGGGCCTGATGCAGTTCCTGGAGCGCAAGCCCAAGGCACTGTCCGGCGGTCAGCGTCAGCGTGTGGCCATCGGCCGCTGCATTGTGCAGCACCCCTCTGTGTTCCTGTTTGACGAGCCCCTGTCAAACCTGGACGCTGCCCTCCGCGTGAAGATGCGTATTGAGATCGCCAAGCTCCACCAGGAACTGGGCGCCACCATCATCTACGTTACCCACGATCAGGTTGAGGCTATGACCCTGGCTGACAAGATCTGCGTTCTGAGCCCTCTGAAGGAAGAGGCTGAGACCAATCTGGAGCAGTTCGGTTCACCTCTGGAGCTGTACCACAATCCGCAGAACAAGTTTGTGGCCGGATTCATCGGATCCCCCAAGATGAACTTCCTGAAGGGCACTCTGCTGGACATCCAGGAGAAGCAGTGCAAGGTCAAGTTGAACACCGGTGACATCATCACCGCCTGTGTTGACGCCCGCCGGGCCAAGGTCGGCGACTCTGTCGAACTGGGCATTCGTCCTGAGCACCTGGTTCCTACGGATCATCCTGATGCCACCGGCCGGATCAACGGTCTGGTCAATGTGGCAGAGCATCTGGGCGCTGAGTCCTTCGTCTACATGGACGTGGACGGCGAGGACTTCACTGTCAAGGCTGCCTCCGAGATCCCTGTGGACACCGGTGACACCCTGGTGGTGGGCATTCCTCCCCAGGCCTGCTATCTCTTCGATGAGAATGAGATTGCGTTCCCGAGGACGGCCAAGTACAACCGCGCATGAGTATGCCTGTGAAAGTTAATAGTTGATACAAAAACTATATTTGCCAAACTGATTTTGGGGTGTCTCCGGACACCCTTGTTTTTTTTCTGGAGGGGTGGTTTTGCTGACGGGCGGAATGGCGGAAGGAAAGAACTTTTGGCTGCCGGTTTTCGGAGGGCAGAGATGGAGGTTGTGGTGGAGGATCAATTCAGAGACAGGTTTTGTGGCGGTCGGCTGTTTTGCCGGAGGGCAGGATCTTCCCTGATCTGGTGATCCTTTCCAACTGATCTCCCGACACTCTCAGGATGAAGAAATCCCGCCATGAGGCGGGACCTCTTTTTCCGGGAGAGGCGGGATCATCCCAGAAGTGAAAGAATAAGGTTGGAGTGGCTCTGCTGGATCCTGGACATCATGGCCACGGCTACCTGCTGGAGAATGTTGTTCCGGGCCATCTCTGCCACCTCGGCGGCGTAGTCCGTGTCCCGGATCCGGGATCGGGCGTCGCTCAGGTTCTGGATGGTGTTCTCCTGACTGCTGATGGCGTACTCCAGGCGGTTGGCCACGGCGCCGCACTGGGACCGCTTGCGGTTGATGTTGCTGATCATGTGATCATACAGGTCAATGGCATTCTGGGCATCGGCGGCGGTCATGATGCTCACGGAGCCGTTAGTGCCGTCCACGCTGGTGGCGGTGGTGCCACAGGTGATCCCGGCGCTGGCGGCGTCGGTGAGCAGGGCATTGTAGCTCACGTCCCCCACGGTGATATCGATGGTGTCTCCGGCATAGGCCCCCACCTGGATCTTGAATACGCCACCGTTGCTGGATCCGTTCAGGAGCTTGATATTGCCTCCCCAGGAGGTGGTTTCGGCAGTGCGGGAGATCTCTTTCAGGAGTTCATCGGTCTCATCCTGCATGGCCTGGCGCTCATCAGCGGAATAGGTGCCGTTGGCGGACTGCACCGCCAGGGTCCTAAGGCGCTGCACCATGTCCACCATGCCCTCCATGGCCCCGTCAGCTATCTGGGCCAGGGATATGCCATCATTGGCGTTGCGGTTGCCCTGGGTGAGGCCGTTGATCTGGGCGGTCATGCGGTCGCATATCTGCAGACCAGCCGCATCGTCTTTGGCGCTGTTGATGCGCAGGCCGGAGGCCAGGCGCTGATAACTGGTGTCCAGTGCCAGTGTGGTCTTCCTGAGACTGCTCATGAGGCGCATGAGCGGCGTGTTGGTGATGTGCAGGCCCATGATCAACTCCTCCCCTTATCATCTTATCGGTGGGAGCGGCTGAAAGTTGACCGGATTTTCAGCTGTGGTCAGGCAGAGAACTGACGGGCATTGTCAGACTCTGGGGAGGGTCAGGACAGTGGAGGCGAAAAGGCTGAGCAGGGGAGGGGGATGGGATCCGGAATGAGAGACTAAAAAAAGACTCTCCGGAAGGGGAGAGTCTGTGATGCAATTTGCAAAAGGAATATTAAGACTAGAAAATCTATGTGAGTATTGTAACAAAATTTGGAAATAGTGCAACACAGATCACAAAAAATTTGTGATTTTGATCGTGTCAAGAACTTCCCCATGGTACCGTCTGCTCCTCCCAAACAGTCAGCTCGTTGGAGAAGAAGAACGGAGCAGGACGATCCGAAGGCTCGCCGCCGATCTGGACGTCTCCAGGCGCACCATCCTCAGGTTGGTGCAGGCAGTGTTCCCCATGGGGCTTAAAAGATCACTTCAGGGACGGATGCAGAAAGGGAAACTGCAACAGATGATGGGGGCAGACTGTTCACCACAGGTTTGCTCGCCAAAACTTTCCGGGAAATAGGTTGCTGGGAAGTTAAGCTGTCTGGCGGACAATGCATATGGGTGACTGTATGCAGAAGAAACAGAAGTTACCTTAAAAAGTTGCGATAATAGTATCAGAATGCTATTTTTGGAACAAAAGGCCAAAAATGGGATTTTAAAGAGGTTGCTGTGTTAGTTGAGTTTCGATTTCAGAACTTTCTGTCATTCAAAGAACTGCAGACTTTTTCCATGGTTAAAAGCAAAGGCGGGGAAAGTCCGGCAAATGCCTTCGCCGTAATGCCTGAAAGAGATCTCAGTCTGCTTAAAAGCGCTGCGGTATACGGTCCGAATGCCTCTGGCAAATCGCATTTTTTGCAGGCTCTTGCTGTCATGAAGGGGATTGTCACCACTGCTGGGCAATATGGCATGAAACTACCTCCGGTGCCTTTCAGACTCCATCCGGAGACTGCTAACCAGCCTTCGGAATTTGAAGTAAGTTTTATCGTCCGTGGCGTGAAATACCAGTACGGTTTCAGTGCATCGGTAGATCAGATTTTTGATGAATGGCTTTTTGCCTTCCCATTTGACCGCCCGCAAAAATGGTTTGCAAGGGTATGGGATGCCGGATCTGGTAAGCATCTTTGGAAATTCAGTCCGTTTTTGCAGGGTGCCAAAAAACTCTGGCTTCAGTCTACACGTGAAAATGCGCTGTTCCTCGCGACATCTGTTCAGCTTAACAGTGAACAGCTAAGACCTGTTTTTGAGTGGTTCAGCAATACTCTCCGCTTTGTGGGCACAGAAGGCTTATCTGCGGATCCATCAGCAAGATTTTGTATGGGAGATGGTAAAGAGAGGGTGTTGCAATTCCTGAAGGCGGCTGATTTTAAGATCGCAGATATCCGCGTGGTGGAAAATAACCTTTCTGCAGAACGTGCCTATGAGATTCACACGGTCCATACTGACAGCAGCGGTCAGCCAGTATTTTTTGATTTCAGGAACGAGTCCTCCGGTATGCAGAAATTCTTTTCCTTTGCCGAGCCTGTTCTGACTGCCCTGTCCAATGGCAGTGTCCTATGTGCTGATGATCTTGATCAATATCTCCATCCTAAGCTGGTGCAGTTTCTGGTGGAGCTTTTTCACGATCCTAAAACCAACTCTAAAAACGCCCAATTGCTTTTCACCGCTCATGACACAACCATTCTCAGTCAGGAACTTTTCCGCAGAGATCAGATTTGGCTCTGCGATAAAACCAAAGAGCAGGCTTCATTCTTATACCCCCTATCCGATTTCAGTCCTAAGAAGGGAAAGGAGAACCTGGAGCAGGGCTACCTTTCCGGCCGCTACGGGGCTCTGCCTCTTGTCCGTTCTTTTGCAGGTTACGGCAATGGGCAGTGAAGATCTTGGCAAAACTTCCCGGCATCAGGATCGTTCCTGAGTCCGCCGGCTTCTGTGCTGTCTTCTCTGGCTCTGCCTTTGCCTTTGCCTTTGCCTTTGTTCTTCCCACCCCTCATTGCGCCTGTCCACTGGTTGCCCGCATTGAGGATCCTCTCTCACTGGTTGCACCCTTGATAAGTCCCCTGCCAGCCCGCATATATCAGGTGTCACCTGGCCGGCCCTTCCGGCCGCCGGCTCCCCTGTTTTGTGACCTGCGTGGAGTTTTTGCCCCTTTGGTGGTAAAATCGCCCTGCCGTTAGGAGGGCTGGCCATGGGGCCGCCGCCGTTGACACAGGTGCTGGAGTGGGGCGCAGATGCTGCTGAAGGATTTTGATTTTGAACTGCCTGGGGAGCTGATTGCCCAGCATCCCTGCAGTGAGCGCACAGCCTGCCGCCTGCTGACCCTGGATGGCAATTCCGGCGCATTGGAGGATCGGTGCTTCCGGGATCTTCCCGGGCTCCTCAGGGCAGGGGATCTGGTGGTGTTCAACAATACCCGGGTCATTCCCGCCAGGCTTCTGGGGAACAAATCCACCGGGGGCGCCGTGGAACTCCTGGCGGAGCGGATCCTGTCAGATCAGGAGATCCTGGCCCATATCCGCTCCTCCCGGGCACCCAAGGCCGGCACGGTGCTGGAGTTTTCCGGCGTTAGGGCAGAGGTCACCGGCAGGGAGGATGATCTGTTCCAAGTGCGTTTTGCAGATCAGGCCGGCACCGCCCTGGAGATCCTGGACCGCATCGGCCATGTGCCCCTGCCGCCCTATATCGACCGTCCCGACGGGGAGTCGGATGCCGAGGATTATCAGACCGTTTACGGCACAGTTCCCGGTGCGGTGGCGGCACCTACTGCAGGTCTGCATTTTGATGATCCGCTGATGGATCGGATCCGGGAGATCGGCGCCCGGATCGCCTTTGTGACGCTCCATGTGGGGGCGGGCACCTTCCAGCCGGTGAAGACCGAGGATATCACCAGCCATCACATGCATTCTGAATATGCCGAGCTGCCTGAGGACACCGCCCGGGTGATTGCCGAGACCCGTAAAGCCGGGGGGCGGGTGGTGGCCGTGGGCACCACCAGCCTCAGAACATTGGAAAGCGCCGCCCAGAACTCTCCTGAAGGGGGCGAGATCCAGCCCTTCAAAGGCTTTACAGACATTTTCATCTACCCCGGATACCGCTTCCGGGCGGTGGATGCTCTGGTGACCAATTTTCACCTGCCCCGATCCACCCTCATCATGCTGGTCTCCGCCTTTGCAGGCCACCAGCATATCATGGACGCCTACCGCCATGCGGTGGCGGCAAAGTACCGCTTCTTCAGTTACGGAGACGCCATGTTCATCACCAGGAGGGAGGAGTCCTGATGGAATTCTCTGTCAAGGTCCGCTGCGGCCGCGCCCGCCGGGGCGAACTGGTTTTTCCCCGGGGCACCGTCCAGACCCCGGCCTTCATGCCTGTGGGCACATTGGGCACCGTGAAGGGTGTCTCTCCGGAGGAACTTGAGGAACTGGGGGCGGAGATCATCCTGGGCAACACTTTCCACCTGTGGCTCCGGCCCGGCACGGAGGTGGTGAAGGCCCACGGTGATCTCCACGGCTTCATGAACTGGCAGAAGCCCATCCTCACCGATTCCGGGGGCTTCCAGGTGTTCAGCCTGGGCAAGATCCGGAAGATCAAGGAAGAGGGCGTCCACTTCCGCAATCCCGTGAACGGCGCCCCGGTGTTCCTGTCCCCGGAGATCTCCATGCAGATCCAGCATGATCTGGGCTCCGACGTGGTGATGTGCTTTGACGAATGCGCCCCCTATCCCGCCGACCGGGAGTATGTGCGGCGCTCCATGGAGCTTTCCATGCGCTGGGCGGAGCGCTCCCGGAGGGAGTTTGACCGCCTGGGCTGCCAGGGGGCCTTGTTCGGGATCCTGCAGGGGGGCGTCCATGAGGATCTGCGCCGGGAGTCTGCCAAGAGACTTCTGGACATCGGCTTTGACGGCTATGCCGTGGGCGGCCTGGCTGTAGGTGAGCCCCAGGAGGAGCGGGAGCGGATCCTGGACTGCGCCACTGAACTCCTGCCCGAGGATCGGCCCCGGTATCTCATGGGGGTGGGCCGCCCGGAGGACATTGTGGAGGCGGTGCGCCGGGGTGTGGACATGTTCGACTGCGTCATGCCCACCCGGAATGCCCGGAACGGCCACCTGTTCACCCGGGACGGGGTGCTGCGGCTGCGCAACGCCTGCCACGCCGCCGACACCCGGCCGGTGGATCCGGAATGCGGCTGCCACACCTGCCGCCACTACTCCCGGGCCTATCTCCACCATCTGGACAAGTGCTCCGAGATCCTGGGGGATCGGCTGTGCTCCATCCACAACCTCTTCTATTACGAGGAGCTCATGGCAGGGCTCAGGAAGGCGGTGGAAGAGGGCACCCTGGAGGACTTCGCTGCTGAGTTTTACCGCCGCCGGGGCAGAGATCTGCCGCCCCTGTCCGCCTGAGGCGGTGCCCGATCTGCCGGGGACGGTTGCAGTTCTTTAGTCCGCGCTTCCTGTCCGGCCGCTGATGCCGGTGGGGCAGGCGCTTTGTTTTTTTAACCACAACCCTGAGGTCATATATGAACTTCATTTCCACAGCGGAGGCCGCGGAGGGCGCGGTGCCGCAGCAGGGCCAGGCTGACTGGTCCATGCTCATCATCATGGTGGTGATCTTCATTGCCATGATGTATTTCGTCACCATAAGGCCCAACAAGAAGGCCATGCAGCAGAAGGCTGAACTGCTGAGCAAGATCACCGTGGGTGACGAGGTCATGCTCCGCTCCGGCATGTGCGGTGTGGTGGATGAGTTCCGCGCCGACAGCGACTATGTGGTGGTCAAGATCAGCGACAGCACCCCGGTGACCTTCTCCAAGGACGCCATTGTGCACATTCTGCCCAAGGGCACCATCAAGGCTGTGAAATAGTCAGGGGGGAAGGCAGTGAACAAGTTTCCTTTGTGGAAGAACCTGCTGATCATCGCCGTGATCCTGTTCTCCGCGGTGTATGCCGTGCCGAACATCTTCGGTGAGGATCCGGCGGTTCAGATCTCCGGCAAGAAGGGTGTGGCGGTGACCGAGGACGTGGCGTCCCGGATCCGCAATTCCCTGTCGGGTGCCGCCATCCCGGTGAAGGAGGCAGAGCTGGAGAACGGCCAGCTCCTGGTGCGCCTGAACAGCGAGGAGGATCAGATGAAGGCCCAGGGTCTCATCTCCCAGGAGCTGGGTGACGGCTACTCTGTGGCCATCAACCTGGCCCCCTCCACCCCCAGGTTCCTCACGGCCATCGGTGCCAATCCCCTGAAGCTGGGACTGGATCTCAGGGGCGGTGTCCATTTCCTGGAGGAGATCGACATGAAGACCGCCATGGACAAGGCCTACCAGCAGTTGGTGCAGGATCTCCGGGCAGTGCTCCGGGACAACAAGATCCGGGGCGGCTCGGTCCGGGCGGCTGAGGAGTCCGTCCGGGTGGCCTTTGCCAAGGAGCAGGACCGGGATGCTGCCATGGACGCCTTCAAGACCCGGGTCCCCGGCATTGAGTTTACCCTCACCAGTGACGGCGCCAAGTATGTGGCGGATGTCACCTTCAGCCGGGACCGGATCCAGGAGCTGAAGACTATGGCTGTGGAGCAGAACATCAACATCATCCGCAACCGTGTCAACGAGCTGGGTGTGGCCGAGCCCCTGGTGCAGCGCCAGGGCAGCGACCGCATTGTCATTGAGCTGCCCGGCATCCAGGACACGGCCCGGGCCAAGGAGATCCTGGGCGCCACCGCCACTCTGGAGTTCCGCCTGGTGGACAAGTCCTCGGATCTGGAGTCCGCAGCGGCGGAGAATGCCTCCCCGGATGTGGAGATCCTGCCCACCGCCGACGGGCGCACCGTGGGTCTGGACAAGCATGTGATCCTCACCGGTGAGCACATCACCGACGCCAGTTCCGGCTTTGACGAGTACGGCCGGCCTCAGGTGAACATCAAGCTGGACAGCGACGGCGGCAGCCGCATGTCCGCCTTCACCCGGGATCATGTGGGCGCCCTCATGGCCACGGTGTTCATTGAGCAGAAGGCCACTGATCGGAAGCGCCCTGACGGCTCCACCGTTTTTGAGACCAGCAAAACGGTGGCCAATATGGCAACCATCCAGACTCAGCTGGGCTCCAGTTTCCGGATCACCGGCATTGACAATCCCACTGAGGCCCACAATCTGGCCCTGATCCTCCGGGCCGGCGCCCTCATCGCCCCCATCAAGATCGTGGAGGAGCGCACCATCGGACCGAGCCTGGGACAGCAGAACATCGACTCGGGCATGCGGGCTATGATCTGCGGCTTGCTGGCGGTGCTGGTGTTCATGGCCTTTTATTACAAGGTCTTCGGCCTTATTGCGGACTTTGCGCTGGTGTGCAACCTGCTGTTTCTGGTGGGTATCATGTCCGTGATCCCCGGGGCGGTGATGACATTGCCGGGCATTGCCGGCATTGTGCTGACCCTGGGCATGTCCATTGACGCCAATGTGCTGATCTTCGAGCGTATCCGGGAGGAACTGAAGAAGGGCACCAATGTGCAGACTGCCATCAGCGAAGGCTATGGCAAGGCCTTTGTGACCATTCTGGACTCCAATCTCACCACCCTGGCCACGGCCCTGGTGCTCTTTGCCGTGGGCACCGGCTCAGTGAAGGGCTTCGCCCTGGTGCTGATGATCGGCATCCTCTGCTCCCTGTTCACGGCCATCACCGTCAGCCGGGGCGTGGTCAACGCCATTTATGGCGGGCGCAGCCTGAAAGATCTGCCCATATAGGAGACAGCGGAAGAATATGATCACTTTCATTAATCCCAAGAACACCATCAACTTCATGCGCATCAGCCTTCCGGCCATGGTGCTGGCAGGAGTTCTGGTGGCAGCCTCCCTGGTGCTCCTGTGTGTCCGGGGTCTGAACTTCGGCCTGGACTTCACCGGCGGCACGGTCATTGAGGTGGAATATCAGCAGGATGCGGATCTGACTCCCGTCCGGGAGGCCATTGAGAAGGCGGGTGTCTCCTCCCCGGTGGTGCAGCATTTCGGATCCAGCCGGATCGTGATGATCCGGATCAAGCCCGTGGAGGGCGTGGATCAGAAGCAGACCTCGGATCAGGTGTTCCGGGCCGCTGCCGGCGTCCAGCAGGGCGCCAAGCTCAACCGGGTGGAGTATGTGGGCCCTTCAGTGGGCACGGAGCTGGTGACCAGTGGCATCATCGCCGTGTGCCTGTCCCTGCTGTCCATCCTAATCTACGTGGGCGCCCGCTTTGAGTGGCGCATGGCATCCTCCGCCATCCTGGCCCTGGTCCATGACACCACCATCACCTTGGGGATCTTCTCCCTTTTGGGCTTTGAGTTTGACCTCACAGTGCTGGCGGCGGTGCTCACCATCATCGGCTACTCCTTGAACGACACCATTGTGGTGTTCGACCGTATCCGGGAGAACGTCCGGATCGCCCGGGAGATGTCCATGAAGGACATCATCAATGTCTCCGTCACCGAGACTCTGAGCCGCACGGTGATCACCTCGGGCACCACCATGTTCACGGTGCTGGCATTGCTGTTCTTCGGCGGCCCCATGATCTTCGGCTTCTCCTTTGCCATGACCATCGGCATTGTGGTGGGCACCTTCTCCTCGATCTATGTGGCTTCGGCATTGGCCCTCTATTTTGGCATGAAGCGGGAGAACCTCATTCCCCCGGTGCCTCTGAAGAGGGATGAGGAGATCATTGAGGTGCTGGACGAGGACGAATAGTCCCCTAAAGCCCGGCCGGGGAGGCGCTCCCCGGCTTTTCATGACGCCCGGCGCGGGATCTGCTCCTGCCCCGGGCGTCCCTTTTTCTTTCCCTGTCTTTTTCCGGCGCCCTGCTGTAACATTGATGACTCAGGAAAACCTGAAGCCCCGGCTTATGTCCGGGCGTGTCCCTGGGAGAGGAGAAAAGCATGTCGGAGGAAGAGAGATACTGGTTCTGTGACGTGGAGATCAAGGGCTTCCAGAAGACCATGATCTTCCTGAGCCCCTGGGGGAAACTGGAGCCGGGAACCTTTGTCATGGTGCCCTTCGGGGATGACAGCGATCCCGTGGCGGGCATGGTGATGCGCTGTGATCTCTTTGATGCGGATGATGCCCCCAGCCCCATGGAGGTGACCCGGGCGGTGCTGCGTCCCGCCACGGCGGAGGAGTACGCCGCCCAGAAGCCCTTAAGGCAGAAGGGCCTGGACGGGGCTGTGGAGTCCGGGGACGATATCGGCATTGGCCTGGAGCGCACCGGCAAGGACTCCACCTATGAGGGATCCGTTTATGAGCAGGAACTCCGGCAGGTGGACTTCTTCATCGAGGAGGAGGACTGGCGATCGGTGATGTTCTGGGCCCTGAAGAACCATGAGACGGAGATCCCCGCTGTGGGGCGCAAGGTCATGGAGTGCTACCGGCTGTGCATGGAGAATGATCCGGACAACACCGCTGCCGCACTGAACCTGGGCACTTTCTACTACACCGGCCGCTTTGTGAAGCAGAACTATGTCAAGGCCTTCGAGCTTTACCGCCAGTCGGCGGAGCAGGGGGAGCTCAGGGCCATCTGCAACTGCGGCTACTGCTTCTATTACGGCCGTCATCAGGCGGTGGACTACGAGAAGGCCCACAGTTACTTCTCCCTGGGGGCGGTGCTGTACGGTGATCCCAACTGCCTGTACAAACTGGGGGACATGTACCTCAACGGCTATTATGTGGCCAAAAACGAGATTTACGCCCTGATGCTCTACCGCCGGGCCTATGCCACCGCCCGGTGCACCAAGGAGCATGACTGCATGGCGGATATCCAGCTGCGCCTGGGGCGGTGCTTTCTCCGGGGGATCGGTATGCCCCGGGATGTGCTGAAGGCCCACAAGTTCCTCCAGAAGGCTTTGAACGGCTTTTTTGCCCGCTCCCGGAAGGATCCCTTTGCCCTGGGCCTGGTCAGGGACACCCGGGAGCTCATCACCGAGGCGGAGCAGATCCTGGAGCAGCGGATCCTTGATCAGATGAAGGGCCGCGAGGAGGAGCCGGACTGAGAGCTGGCGGTCAGGCGCCGACGCTGTGAAATGGCGGCGCCGGAACTTTAGGCTTGGCCCGCTGTCACCTCCGGTATCTGGAGGAGCCTTAGGTCGCATCTGCCGGAGCTGCCCTCCCGGAGGGCAGTTCCTCCCCCACTGGCGGGAGCACAAGCCAGGAGACTGTTTTCACTTTTTGCAGAAGGATGACTTTCATGAGACTGTTTTCACCTGTGCGGATCCTGCTGGCATCCCTGATCATCACCTGGTCCCTTCCCGGATCTGCCGGGGTGGCCCCGGAGGAGCTGGCCGCCTCGGCCCTGACCTCCGGCAACATGCAGGATCTGGCCCGGCTTGTCCGCTACCCCCAGACCATGTGTGTGGGCGGGCAGTGGCGCCGGATCCAGGGACCCACAGATCTGGAGGGGGTCACCCCGGGTGATCTGCTGGCCGATCCCGAGGCCATGATCCAGGCCCTGGGTAGCACTCCCGCCACGGATGCCCCGGGAAACTTCCGGCCTGCCTCTGTCCACGGGGAGAAATTCTTCTCCACGGAGAAGGACAGCCTTTTCATGGACGGGGAACTGATCACCCGGATCATCCCTGTTGACTACCGTCGCTGTGCGTTGCCGGAGATCAGCTTCTGCAAGGATCCGGCCCAGAACCGGCGCCTTGCCGAGTCCCTGCAGCTGGATCTGCTGCTGGGGCTGGATCTGTTTGAGCTGCCCCTGCTGTCCGGCCGGGGGAGCCTGGGGTATCAGTCCAACTCGGACTATCCCATTATGGGCATGCGCCTTCCCTTTGCCCGGGAGGACTTTGTGAATGTGAACCATGCCCGGGGCTTCACCCAACTGACATTGACCTATGATCCGGACAGCCACCGGGCTGCCCCGGAGTGGGCTGCGGGATCTGGCAAGGCCCGGCTCATGCTGGTCCCGGATATGCGATCCCGGCTCATCGCTGTCCGGGGCTGCGACGGGGATCAGGAAGCGTGTGATCTGCCCTCTGCCCGGGGGCTTCAGCATGTGGACGAGCTGCTGGCTTACGCCACCGTGCTGCTGGCCCGCCGGGACAAGGACGGGAAGTGCACCCTGGAGAACTTCTACCTGCGGGATCTGTATCCCGAGACCGTGGCTGAGGCTGATTTCAGCCTCCGCCGGGAGATGGAGATGTACACCACCCGGGGCCAGCCCCAGCTGACCGTGCCCGAGGGCACCTGGAAGGCAGAGGGCGGCTCCTCTGATACTCTGGAGGTGAAGGGCGGCCGGATCAAAATCCATGCCGGGAAACACAACTATGTGTTCAACAGCTTCAGCTCCATCGGATCAGCACCCTATTTTGGAGTGCTGCAGGATCCGGCGGGGAAGGGACCCCTCCACGATCACCATGTGTACATGGTCCCTGAGCGCAGCGCCGGATCCAGCGGCTCTGCAGCCGATCAGATGCTGGTGCTGATCATGAAAAAGCACTATGCCGACAGCACTTCAAAGATCCTGCGGTTTGGCCGCTGACGCCTGACGCCGGGGCAGGGAGCCGGCAGGGCCGGGCAGGGACCGTGACAGGGGCAGTGAACATTGCCGCGTCTGACTTCCTGCCCTGTGCCGGGGAGGGAACTGCTCTGCGTGATCCCGGTATGTGGCCGCCCGGACATCAGCTTTCTGCCCTGTGCCGGGGAAGAAACTGATCCGGGCGGGGATCTTGAGATTGGCGCTCCAGCGGCAGCTAACAAGGGCGGAGGATATCCTCCGCCGTTTTCCGGGTCGCGCCTTTCGGGGATGCGTCATCTTTTCCGGTGCCGCGCCATCTTTCCGCCTTCCGGTACTGATGTCTGCGGCGGCACTCCCGCTTCCGCCATCCTTCCCGCCTTTCCGGATCCCCTGGCAGTCTGGCTTTTATCCGGTCCGCCATTCCATTCCCTCATGCTCTCTCATTCCGGCGTCCCCGCCGTACCGGCTCTGATCTGGGATCCGGGATCCGGCGGCCCGGATCTGGTATTTGACCCCTGCCGCACCCGCACCGGGGCGGGACTGTGGTAAAATCCGCACTGTTGCGTTGCCCAGTCCGGTGCCATGGCGGTGATCCCCGGATCCCCTGGCAGCCGGCAGCATTTTTCCGGATCTCCGCAGATCTTCCGACGCCATGTCTTATGACGATCCCCGGGATCCGGGCTGTTTTCCTCCAGCTGGACGAGTCTTTCATTGAACCGGAGAATGTTGATGATCCATCTGACCCGCACTGCCGGCGCCCTGGCCCTGGCGGCGGCTCTCATGTCCTGCGGCGCCGTAGCCGGGGACAGCCCGGATAACCCCGGAAACGCCGGCACCTCCTTCTGGCAGCGTCTTGCCCCGGCCCCTGTGTCCCGGCCCCTGACCTCCGAGGAGATGATCATTGCCGACGGCTCCAACCCCCAGGTGGATCAGGTGGTGCGGAAGCTTTCGGCAGAGCTGACGGTGCTGCCCGAGGGGATCAGCCGGAAGTATCCGGACATGATCCCCCAGCTTTCCGAGTACGCCCAGAAGGCCAAGGAGCTGCGCTCCCGCGCCCAGACTCCGGATCCCCTGGCCCTGGCGGCCCTGCGCAGTGCCTATTCCGGCAAATATTCCAAACAGCACTATCTGGACATTTTCCAGTTCGGGGTGGAGGCGTCCTTAAGGATCCTCAGCGCCGATGTGCCGGATACGGCGGACACGGTGTCCACGGTGCTGAAACTCTGCTTCATCATCAGCGATCTCTTCCCCGGGGATATCAAGCCCGGCCAGAAGGAGCTGATGTACAGCGCCTTTGCCATGCTGTCCCGGCGGATCTTTGATCTGAACTCCTCCAACACCATGCTCTCCTCGGCGGAGGATTTCCTGGCCCAGGCGGATGCCGAGGGCGGTGGAGATGACAGCCGGGACGGAGCAGAAGATCACGGCTATGGCATGTTCCGGGCCATCAACAACTATTTCCTGGAGAACCACCGGACGGCGGTGTCCATTTTCGAGAACTCCCCGGAGTTCTATGACACCTCCAGTGAGTGGTATCTCTACAACAAGCTGAACCTGTATCTGGCATATCTTGCACTGGATCCCGCCCGGGCGGAGGACTTTCTGCAGAAGTTTCTGGCTTCCCCGGTGGATGAGAAGAACCGGAGCTCCTGGGCCTGGCGCCTGCTGGAGGCTCTGGACAGCCGGGATCCCTCAGATCTGATCCGCCATGCTGCTGATGATGCCGCCTCGGAGCGGGAGCTGGCGGAGCGCCTGTGCGAGGCCTATTACTACATCGGCATGCAGTATTACCGCCGGGGCGCTCGGAACACAGCGCGGATCTATTTCATTCTCTCCCGGGCCCAGAATGTGGTGGAGTTCCTGGAGCATGAGTTCTCCTCCCTGGCATTGCATTTCTACTACGGCCGGAAGGAGGGGGCGGTCTCCACCACCACGTGGACTGACTGATCGGGATCCTGTAAGGCATGTCCTTCCCCCATACCCCGGATCCCCGGCAGATCCCATCCGGGTGCCTGCCCGCTGACCGGATCCGGATCGTCCTCTCCCGGACCACCCATCCCGGCAATATCGGATCTGCGGCCCGGGCCATGCGGACCATGGGTCTGGATCAGCTGTGCCTGGCCGCCCCGGAGACGGAGGTCACCAGTGAGTCCTATGCCCTGGCCGCCGGGGGGGCCGGGATCCTGGATCATGCCCGGATCCTTCCCTCCCTGGAGGAGGCCCTCCGGGGGGCGGAGCTGGTGTTTGCCCTGTCTGCCCGGCGGTGCGCCGTGGATCGGGAGATCCTGGATCCCCGTGCCGCCGCCCGGATGATCTGCCGCGCCGCACTGGCGGGGCGGAGCTCCGCCCTGGTGTTTGGCTGCGAAAGCAGCGGTCTTTCCAACAGTGAACTGGATCTGTGCGGCTACCATGTGGCCATTGATGCAGATCCGGACTATTCCTCCCTGAACCTGGCCATGGCGGTGCAGGTGATCTGCTACGAGATCCGCTGTGCCTTTCTTGCGGTGCGGAGCGGTGCACTCCCGGCGTCAGATCAGGGAACCGGAGAGGCGCCGCCCGCCTCCCGGTGCGCCGACGGGGCCGAGATGGCCGCCTTTGGCCGCCATCTGGAGGAGGTGCTGTCCCGGGTAGGCTTCCTGAAGCCCGGCACCGGCGATCATGTGATCCGGAAGATCCGGGGGATCTTTGCCCGCAGCCGCCTCACCCGGGAGGAGGTGAACATCCTCCGGGGGGCGCTGACAGAGACCCAGCGGACATTGGATCGGGCAGAGAAGAATTCCCGGAGCCCGGGGGACTGAAAGCACTTACCGTGCTGACTGGTTCCGGCGGATCCCGGAAAACAGCCGGGATCCAGGAGATCCCGGTGCCAGTGCTGGCACCGGCGCCGGAGATGTGAACAGAAGGAAAATGAGCCTGAAATGAGCACAGCAGGATCAGAAGGCCGGAAGAGGCCAGTCTATATGGACTATGCCGCCACCACCCCGGTGGATCCGGCGGTGGCAGCGGTCATGGGCCGCTTTCTCACCATGGACGGGATCTTCGGCAATCCCGCCTCCCGCTCCCATGTGTATGGCTGGGAGGCGGCGGAGGCGGTGGATCAGGCCCGCTGCCAGGTGGCGGATCTCATCGGCGCCGATCACCGGGAGATCATTTTCACCTCCGGGGCCACCGAGGCGGACAATACCGCTGTCAAGGGTGCGGCCCTGGCCCGGCGGGCCCTGGACGGGCGGGATCATGTGGTGACTTCCGCCATTGAGCACAAGGCGGTGCTGGATCCCTGCCGTTACCTGGAGAGCCTGGGCTTCAGCGTCACCTACCTCCGGCCCGGCCGCCAGGGGGTGATCAGCCCGGATCAGGTGCTGGAGGCCCTGACTGACCGGACGGCCCTGGTGTCCCTGATGCATGTGAACAACGAGACCGGGGCGGTGAATGACATTGCCGCGGTGGCCCGGATCTGCCGGGAGCGGGGGATCCTGCTCCATGCCGACTGCGCCCAGAGCCTGGGCCGGGAGAAGATTGACGTTGGCACCTGCTGGGCAGATCTGGTGTCATTGTCGGCCCACAAGATCTACGGACCCAAGGGAGTGGGGGCGCTGTATGTCCGCCGGAGCCCCGAGGTTAAGATCGAACCCCTGATCCACGGGGGCGGTCATGAGCGGGGCTTCCGCTCCGGGACGCTGCCCACCCACCAGATCGCCGGCATGGGGGAAGCCTGCCGCCTGGCCGCTGAGCGCTTTGCTCAGGACACCGCCCGGATCCGGGAACTCCGGGATACCCTGGAGCGGAAGCTCATGACCCTGCCCGGGGTCACCCTGAACGGTCCCCGGGACGGCCGGGTGTGCGGGATCCTGAACCTGAGCTTTGCCGGGGTGGAGGGGGAGACGTTGCTGGCCTCTTTGAAAGATGTGGCCGTGTCCAGCGGATCGGCCTGCAACTCCGCCAGCGTGGAGCCCTCCTATGTGCTCACGGCCATGGGAGTGCCCCGGGATCTGGCCCATGCCTCCCTGCGCTTCTCCCTGGGGCGCTTCTCCACGCCGGAGGAGGTGGATTGTGTTTTCCGGGCTGTGACCCGCATGGTGGCGGCCCTGCGCTAGAGGACATCAGATGAAGGTACATATTATCGACAAGCCCCACAATGGCATCTGGGGCAGTGATGCGGTGGTGAGCATTGCCGGCAGCGAGGCGGTGGTGCATATCCCCTCCGGCTGTGATCCGGTGCGCCAGTGCCGGAAGGCGGCGGTGCGCCTGTCCACCCTGGGCTTCAACGAGGCGGATCTCACCGGGGAGCTGTGGACGGACGAGCTCATGTACGCCTTCTGGCAGGGCTTTTTTGACGCCCGGCGGCGTCATAAGGTGCGTCTGCCGGCCCATTCCGGGGAGCTGGATGATCTGATCCGGGTTATGACCTGGGTCCGGGAGACGGTGAACCTGCCCCCCTCAGAGCTTTATCCCGAAACCCTCATTGACGCCACCGAGAAGTTCCTCCTCTCCCTGAAGGGCACCCGCAGCGTCACCGCCGGCTCCTATTTCGGGGATGAACTCCGGATCCACAACTATGTGGGCACCCACACCGTGGGCCGGGGATCTGCCCGGGAGCCCGGGGTCCTGACGGTGGACTACAACCCCACGGGCAGCTCCTCAGTGGATCTGTGCCTGGTGGCCAAGGGGATCACCTTTGACTCCGGGGGCTACAGTCTGAAGACCGGGGACTACATGCAGACCATGAAGGCTGACATGGCCGGGGCCGCCGTGGCTGCCGGCGCCCTGGGGCTGATGATCCTGAAGGGCATGAACCTCCATGTGCGGTTGGTGATCTGCGCCGCGGAGAACCTGATCAGCGGTGCCGCCTACAAGGTGGACGACATTGTGCGCTTCCCCAATGACGTGACGGTGGAGATCCGGAACACCGACGCCGAGGGCCGGCTGGTGCTGGCTGACGGCCTGCTGAAGGCCGCCTCCTGCAGCCCCAGCCTCATCATCGACTGCGCCACCCTCACCGGGGCGGCCAAGGTGGCATTGGGCCGGGAGTACAATGCGGCCCTGAGCTTTGACGAGAAGCTGTCCTTCGGCTTCCGGGAGGCGGCTGGCGCTGTCCATGAGGGCGCCTGGCCCCTGCCGCTTACCGAGGAGCATGCCGCAGAGATCCGCAGCGACGTGGCGGACATTGCCAACAGCGCCGCCGGAGAGAAGTATGCCGGGGCCTCCACTGCGGCGGCTTTCCTGTCCCGGTTCGTCCCCCGGAGCATTCCCTGGATCCACCTGGATCTGGCCGCCTCCTACCAGAAGTCCCAGGGGGCCGAGTTCCTCACCGGTGCCAAGGGAGTGGGGGTGCGCAGCATCGTCAGTTTCGTGGAGCGGAACATGGATGAGCTGCGGAAGGTCCGGCTCTCCCACTGAGGGGTGCTTCCCCGGGAGCGGGCAACCTGTTGCGGCTCCAGGAGCCATCCCTCCAGGATCCATCCCTTAGGGGTGGGTCTCCGGGGCGGGGAGATCCTCCGGGGCGGGGATCCGGTGTATATGTTCCGGCTCCCTGTAAACCTGTTTGGCGCCGGACAAGCCCTGTGTTAAACTTTAATTGACTCTGATCACACCGGTTCTGGCTTTTTGCTGTCAGAATAGGATCAGAAACTGGATCTGTTCCAGCAGGAAGACCGCCGGGGGCGCTGCCGCAAGGTCAGCCCGGGTTTTGCGGCCGCTGCCGGGGCGGTTTCCTTTTATCTTTTTGCAGATAAGGGTCCCCGGGGGATCTTTTGTTTTTTTACGGCGGCATGGTGCCTTCCTGGAAGGTGGGCACAAGGCATGGCGCCGCAGTCATGGAGGTTAGCGGTTATGGCTCTTCAGAGAACTCTTTCTATTATCAAGCCCGACGTGGTTGCCCGGGATCTCATTGGCGACGTCTACCACCGTTTTGAGAATGCGGGCCTCAGGATCATTGCCGCCAAAATGGTGCATTTCCGTCCTGAGCAGGCCATGCTTTTCTACAGCAAGCTCCGGGACAAGCCCTTCTTCATGGAGCTGGTGGACTACATGGTGTCGGGCCCGGTCATGATCTCCGTGCTGGAGGGTGATGACGCCATCCGCAAGCACCGGGAGATCATCGGTGACACCGATCCCCGCAAGGCCCGCTCCGGCACCATCCGCTCCGACTATGCCAAGAGCATTGAGGAGAATGCGGTCCACGGCTCCGACAGTGAGGAGGCTGCCTTCGAGGAGATCCACTTCTTCTTCTCCGAAAGCGAGATCTGCCCCCGCTCCCGCTGAGGGTAGGGGCCAAGCGCCGCTGTCATGGACTCAGCAGCAGCCGGTGAGAAGATCAGCCTTCTGGGGCTGACCAGGAAGGAGATGATCTCCTTCCTTGAGAGCATGGGGGAGAAGTCCTTCCGTGCCGATCAGATCATGAAGTGGATCTACCGCTACGGGGTGGACGACTTCGCCCAGATGACCGATCTGAACCGGGATCTCAGGGCCCGTCTGGCAGAGGCTGCGGTCATCGCCGCCCCGGAGATCACCCGGGAGCAGCGCTCCCGGGACGGCTCGGTGAAGTGGGCCCTAAGGGTGGGCACCCAGGAGATCGAGTCGGTGTTCATTCCCGAGGATGATCGGGGAACACTGTGCATCTCCACCCAGGCGGGTTGCCCCCTGGGCTGCGCTTTCTGCTCCACCGGCCGGCAGGGTTTCAGCCGGAACCTCACGGTGTCCGAGATCGTGGGGCAGGTGTGGCGGGCCTCCAGTGTCCTGGGCTTCACCCGGAAGACCGAGGAGCGGGCGGTCACCAATGTGGTGATGATGGGCATGGGTGAGCCCCTGCTGAACCTGAACAATGTGGCCTCCGCCTGTCAGATCCTCCTGGACGATCACGCCTTCGGCCTTTCCAAGCGCCGGGTCACGGTGTCCACCGCGGGGCTCCCTGAGGCCCTGGATCAGCTTTCCCAGCGGGTGGATGTGGCCCTGGCCCTGTCCCTCCATGCTCCCAATGACGCCCTGCGCAGCCGGATCATGCCCATCAACGACCGCTATCCCATCGCCCAGGTGCTGTCCGCTGTCCGGCGCTATCTCTCCCGGGCCCGGGGCAACCATGGCCGGGTCACGGTGGAGTATGTCCTCCTGGATCATGTGAATGACGGGGAGGCCGAGGCCCGGCAGCTGGCGTCCCTGCTGCGGACCATTCCCTGCAAGATCAACCTCATTCCCTTCAATCCCCATCCTGACTGCTCCTTCCGCAAGCCTGGATCTGCCCGGGTGGGCCGCTTCTCCCAGATCCTCATGGATGCGGGCTACACGGTGGTGGTCCGGAAAACCCGGGGGGACGACATTGACGCCGCCTGCGGCCAGCTGGTGGGCAATGTGGAGAACCGCCTGCGCCGTCTGGCCGGATCAGATCCATCTGATGAGACTGCCGGATCTGATCGGATAGCTTTCCAGAAGGCTGACTGAGAATTTCTGGCGTTTCCGTTGCCGGTCCCGGGGCTCTTCCGGATCTCCGGGCTGAACCGGGCAGTTCAGAACAGCGACGTGCAGTGCGGTCAGACCGCGCAAGATCGGAGCGGATCAGATCAGAAAGCACAGCGCCTTCCCGCAGCAGTCATGTCTGTTCCTCCTGGCGGGATCACCTTTTTGCTGTGCGCATCTTTCTCCAGTGTGCCTCTGCAGGCGGAACTGAAGACTGGCGGCTGTCAGTTCTTCAGATATCCTGCAAGGTGTGACATTACCTTCTCCCGGACCTCCTCTGCCACTGCCCGGGCCTTCGTTTCCCGGATCCCGGCGCCTCTGGCAATCTGCAGAATCTGCTCCATTCCCGGGTTCCGGCCCTCACCGGCAACGGTGGTGGCGTGCTCTCCGCCCAGGGATGCTGACCAGGTGAGATCCAACTGTGTGCATTGTCAGGTGCATCCGTCTGCCTGCTGAGCAGGGTAACTGGGGATCTGATGCTGCCTTTTTCCCTTTGGACCCCGCATACAGTCCCGTTGGCGTGATGTGATGTGGCCTGAGACCGATCTGCCGGTGAGAGCCCGGAGGGGAGTTTTGTCCAGGACGGGCTGCGTCCTGGAGGCTCAGATCATGCCTGTCTGCTTTGCTGAGATGTGTCAGGTCTCCGGGGGCAAAGTTTTTCGGACTGTAGTTAGCAAATCACTAAACTAATTGTATATAACCGTCATTGGTCAGTAAAATTTTTTAATTTTTTCTTCCTAAGAAAATCAGTGCTGATTAAAAAAATTAGGCACTAATTCCTTCTGCACACAGCTCTGAAAGAAACAGAGTGTAGGTTCTTTCCTGGTAGTACTTGAGCCACTCAAAGCCCATGGCTTCAAGTATCTGCACAAGGACATCAGTGAGCCCCGCAATCTTGAATGAGTTATCCTTGGGAATGAAGAGAAGG
>FLNX01003626.1_pt1 | contig 40710 bp, 28 predicted proteins | sample 1140341 | NCBI WGS metagenome assembly FLNX01 (sample SAMEA3878208, study PRJEB12797) | bioreactor metagenome | biome: Moose rumen | place: Sweden | collected 2011-10 | reverse complement strand
AAAATCGTGGAACTTTGCTTATGCACTCTTTAGGTGTTCCACGACCTGCCCAGCAACTAAGTAAAGCCCACGATATTCTCGTGAGCGTTTACCGCTTTACTGTTGCAATGGGCTTGACTTGTGGAACTTCAAGAGTGCAGGTTATAGCGAAAACGCTTTATTCTATTATGTCTATTACTTTAAAATCTTTTCTTTTTCAGTGTGTTGTCTGTTTTTGTCCGACGGTGGTTCATGCTGCAAATATACGTTTTTTTTCCAAAATCGTCACTTGTAATAGCGGCGGCATAGTTATTCCCCGATGAGGAAGACGGTGTTGCGTTTGTGGAGGTCTGTCTTCTCGTGTTCTTTCTTCCACAGGGAGGCTGGCAGGGTGCGGATGTGCTGCGTGGGCATTGTGAGATCGGTGGCCACGCAGACCATCGTATTTGATTGGAGAACGGAACAGAGTGCTTCCAGCATCTGGTTGTTGCGGTAGGGTGCCTCGATGAAGATCTGCGTCTGGTGCTCACGCTGGGCGCGCTCTTCGAGGCGGCGTATGGCGGCGGCGCGGGCTGTGCGGTCTACCGGCAGGTAGCCGTTGAAGGCGAAGCTTTGTCCGTTCAGCCCGCTGGCCATCAGCGCCAGCATCAGCGACGAGGGTCCGACGAGCGGCACCACCTCGATGCCGCGCCGCTGCGCCACGCTGACAATCATCGCCCCTGGATCGGCCACGCAGGGCAACCCCGCCTCGCTCAGCAGGCCGATATCCTCGCCACGGTCGATGGCCTCCAGGTAGCCGCCGATGTCCTCGTGCGACGTGTGCTCGTTGAGCACAAAGAACGTCGTCTCGTCGATAGGGTAGGGGTAGCCTGCTTTCTTAAGGAAACGACGGGCGGTGCGCAGCTCTTCGACGATGAAGGTGCGGCACTGCCCGAGCATTGCGATATTGGCCTGTGGAAGACTGTATGTAGTGTCGTCGCAGCCGATGGGCACGGGAAAAAGTATCAGTTTGCCTCGCATATCAGTGGTTGGTAATCACGGTAAATAGTTGTCTTAAAAAATATGTCCTAGCGAGATGTATACGTAAGGTGTGTTGGTACGGTTGCAGTAGCCTATGCGGGCGCTGAGGGGACCCAGCAGGGTGGAGTAGCTGTATCCTGCCTGTATGCCCAGGAGTGGTCCCTCTTTGTCTGTCAGGTCCAGGCTGTCGGTGTGATAGCCTATGGCGCCACGCAACAGCAGGTGGTGGCTTTTGCCCAGCTTCAGCTGCATCTGCAGCTGGACGGCGGCCATGTTGCGGCGCATCAGCTCCATGTGACCCATGCCGGCGAAGGGCTGCTGCTGTTCCAGACGTGTGCCGAAGCCTTCGCCGCCGGAGGTGGTGGCCAGTGCCAGCGGCACTTCGTCGGCGATGAGCAGGCGGGTGTAGAACATAGGCTGCAAGGTGAGGTTGCCGCCAAGCGGCACAGCGGTGCGCCAGTGGAACCGTATGTCGCTGATGCCGGCGCCATCGCCGAACTGCAACAGGTTGGTGGTGTGGTAGGCGTAGAAGGCATGCAGACGGCTTCCGCGTGTGGGGAAGTACCAGTCGTTCTCGCTGTTGCGGTCGGCCGACGCGTGGTAGGAAAAGATGTGCCCGTCGGTGAACGAGGGTATATCGGCAGCAACGGGATGCAGGCTGAGAATCTGTCCGTAGTAGTCGTAGTAGTTCCAGTTGACACCAACCTGCACGTCATACTTGCGTAGCCGCAGGTCGACGGGTATGATGCGGGCGGTGTGCTGGCGGTAGCGAAGGTTGAGGCTACGGTCGCCGTCGGTGTAGTAGTCCAGGTCGTTGTTGCGGAAGATGTACATCAGCGAGGGGTTGAAGTGTGCGTTGTCGGAGAGGAACGTCCATTCCAGAGCCGCCATGTTGCGGCGTCCGAGGCGCAGTGTGCCGCTTACCGAGCTGGCGATTCGTGTCGGCAGTGGCATCTTGACGTTGACTTGGAGAGCCCCCATCTCCTCACTGTCGAAGCGCAGGCCCATGCCTACCACCGGCACCTTGGCAGGTCGGTTGTTTGGCATGGTGGACGGGAGCACGGGTGTCGTGGCGACGGTGTTGCGGGGAGCCTCCGTGCTGTCGATGCCGCGACGCTGGCGTAGCGCAAGCAGCTGGTGCCACATGCGGCGTGCCGACTGCTCGCCGCGTTGCAGCAAGGTGTCGACGGACGACGAGGTGAAACTGGCCGCACCGTAGCCGTCCACGTCGACATGGATGAAGATGTCGCTCTGCTTGATGTTGTCAGTGAACTTGTTGCGGCTGGTGATGCTGATTATCTGTCCCATGACGGCGAAGGCGTCGTCGATGTTCTCGGCGCGCGACACGCGGTCCTGCACGCTGACGCCTATCACCACGTCGGCGCCCATCTTGCGTGCCAGGTCGGCCGGATAGTTGTTGCTCATGCCGCCGTCCACCAGCACCATGTCACCTTTGCGCACGGGAGTAAAGACACCGGGAATGGCCATCGAGGCACGCATGGCCTCGACCAAGTCGCCGCTGTGCATGTCCACCTCGCGGCCTAGCACCAGGTCGGTGGCCACGCAGGCAAACCGTATGGGCAGGCTGTCGAAGTCGATGCTGTCAGGCAGGTCGGGGGTGAGGCTGCGTAGCAGGGCCGTCACGTTATGGCCGCGTATGATGCCGCCACGGTCCGACTGTTCGCCCGCCAGACTGCGTATGAAGACATAGGTATTCTGCTCCTCGCGTTGGCGCAGGGTGAGGTTGGTGGGGTCGGTGCGGTCGGAGAGCAGCGTCGTCCAGTCCTGTGCCCTCACCAGCGAGTCGAGGAATGCAGTGGAGTAGCCCATGGCGTAGAGTCCGCCTACCAGAGCACCCATACTGGTGCCGCACACCATGTCGATGGGTATGCCGGCCTGTTCGATGACTTTCAGTGCACCGATATGCGCCACACCCTTGGCACCGCCGCCGCTGAGTACTACGGCCACCGTGGGCCGCTCCTGTGCCGTCAGTGGCAGCACTAGGATGAGAAGCATCAGTGTTGCTGTGATTTTTTTCATAGCGTCTGGGAATAGATGTCTTTCTTTGTGCGCATCCACTGAAGAATGCCGCGCAGGATGAGGAATACCATGAATGCCGACCACAGTATGTTGTTCCATAGGTTCACCGAAAGTGCATCGTGGCTTATGGCTATGGCCTTGAGTCCGAAATATACGGCGAAGAAGGCCGCAGTGGCCACGAACATGGCGTTGCGCATTGTGCGCGAGGCTGTGGCTCCGATGAATATACCGTCGAACAGGAAGGCTGCAAAGCCGCATATCGGTACAGCCAGCACCCATCCTATGTAGCCTATTGTGGCTGCTATGAGGTCGGCGTCGGAGGTGAAGATGTGCAGTATCTGCCGGCTGAAGACGGCGTATATGGCGGTGAACAGAACCGTCAGTGCCAACCCCCACACCAACAGCAGGTGCACGGCAAGGCGCAGGTTGCGTCCGTCGCGGGCTCCGATGTAGCGTCCCACCAGGCTCTCGCCGGCATAGGCAAAGCCATCCATGATGTAGCTGAAGAGGGTGAAGAACTGCAGCAGCAGTGCGTCGATGGCCAGCACCTGGTCGCCTATGCGGCCGCTGGCGGCAGTGATGAAGGTGAACACAGCCGACAGGCACACCGTACGCAGAAAGATGTCGCCGTTCACTTTGAAGAAACGCCGCATCTCGTTCCAGTGCAGTGCGCCAGCGGTGGTGAGGACGGTGTCGGGGGGTAGGGCGCGCTTCACATGCACCAGTTTCTTGCGCAGCATGACGATGCCCAGCGCCAGGCCACTGTAGTTGGCCAGCACAGTGCCCAGCGCCACACCGGCAATATCCCATTTCAGCACCAGCACGAAGAGCAACGAAGCCGCTATGTTGATACAGTTGAGGAAGATGGCTATCCACATGGGTGTGCGCGAGTCCTGCATGCCGATGAACCAGCCTTTGATGGCGTAGAGTCCCAGTGTGGCAGGTGCGGCCCAGATGCGGATGAAGAAGTAGGTGAGGGCCAGACGCATCACTTCGTCGCTGCCTTTGAAGATGATGGGCACAAGCAGCGAGATAGGCCACTGCAGTGCTATGAGCAGCACAGCAATGCCTAGCGCCAGGGTGCAGGCACGTACCAAGGTGCCGACGGCCTCGTCCCACCGTCCGGCGCCGTAGGCCTGTGCCGTGAAGCCGCTGGTGCCCATGCGCAGGAAGCCGAAGTTCCAATAGATGAGGTTGAAGATCGAGGTGCCGATGGTGATGGCACCGATGTGTTGGCTCGACAGGTGCCCCACGATGGCCATGTCCACCATGCCGAGCAGCGGCACGGTGATGTTGGTGATGATGTTGGGCAACGCCAGCCCCAGGATGCGGCGATTCATAGCCTGCATGCGGCACTGTTAAGGACTACGCGTGTTCTCTTGTTGCTGACCAGCGCCACGATGTTACAGTGGGTGGGGTCGACATTGTCGGGCAGTGTGTAGCTTATGGTGGCGGTGCGGGCTTCGCCGGCCGTACCCGAACAGTCGATGTCGGCCCCCCACGTGTCGGTGGCCACGTCGCGAAGCATGTGGTTGTGCACGTAGTCTTCCACCAGGTTGCCGCCGTCGATCTGGCGGTAGGGCAGAGAGTCTTCTGTCAGGGCCAGCGTCAGCGTCAGCGCATCGGCACAGTCCTGCACCAGGCACACGTTCACCGTGATGGCTACTTGCCGTGCGGCTGTGTCGTACTGGCATTCCAGCTCAACGCCGACGGTGGGCTCGTGTTGCAGTGCACTGCCGATGGCGGCCACGATGCCTGCCATCGAGCCGCTGTACTGCACGCTCTCGTCGCGGTTGATGTAGGCGGCGGGGATGGCCTCGATGCCGAAATAGTTGTCCCACGCTGTGCCTGCATCGGTGCGCATGTCGGGCTGTCCTGCGAAGGGCTCGCCCTGTCCTGTCGGGTGGTTGACGGAGATGAGCACCACCCTGTCGCCATACTGCTGGTGCGCCATGTCGAGGGTGACGTCGGCCGCCGGACAGTTGGGACACTTCGGACCCGTGTATTTCTCCACGTAGGCACGTCCGACGGCTGTGAACGCCGTCCCTTCGTGCCACTCCAGCGGCTCTCCGACATAGATGGTGTATTCGTCGCCGGCTATCTTGTCGCAGCCCGCAAAGAGGGCAACCCCGGCAAGACATATCATTATGTATAAGGCTCTTTTCATAAATTTGTGAGTTTGTGAATTTGTTGATTCGTTAGTCCGACTTGCACATTTACACATTCCCGAATTCCCACATTCAAAGATATTTCGTGCAGCAGGGGAATAAAGCTCAGAAGCTTGTCGTCAGGCTGAATGTGAGTCCGTTGCTGGCGGGCACGCGGCGGCAGACGCCACCGATGCAGAGCAGTCCTTCGCGCTGTTTGCCGTATGACAGCTGCAGTCGCGTGGCACCGGTGTTGTAACCCACAGCCAGGCTGTAGTAGTTGCCTATGCCGTCGTGGTAGGCATACTGGTCGCTGACGCTGACGAACCAATGGCTGCCAATGTTCCACTCGGCCAGACCCATCAGCCAGTCGCCGGCACGGCGGTCGGTGTGACCATCGGACGGGTCGTAGCGGCTGTCGCTGCCGAGCCATTGTGCCTCGAAACGCAGTGTGTTGCGCTTGGCGACGCGCCACGTGAGGTCACCCACAGCAATGTGGTTGTGTATCGTGGCTCCTGGCTCGCCCTCGACGACGGGGTTGAACATCTGGTAGGCGTAGGTCACGGTCAGCTTGACGCTCTTCGACAGCTTGCGTGCCACCTCGAGCGATGCGTCGGCATAGTAGCTCTCGCCCAGTCCCGACGCCACAGTGTATCCGTCGGTGCCGGCACCGCCTGTCACTGTGGTGTCGAGTCCAGCTACCATCGATGCGTTGAGGTGCACGTCGGTGCCATATTTGCCTCCCAGCAAGGTGCCTTTCCCTATCTTGTACATCACGTCGCCCTGTACCCCCTGTTCGCCGCCGACCTGCGTGGCGTAGGGATAGATGGTCATCAGTGCATAGGTGTGGTTCTTGGTGATGGCGGGCAGGTAGTTGATGAACAGCATCTCGCCCGTCTGGCTGCGGACGCTCTTGTAGCCCATGTTGTCGATGCGCTTGGCCTGGATGCCGGCGCTGAAGCCGCGCCGCGAGTAGCCCAGGTTGAGCAGCATGCCGGTGCCTCGGCGGTAGATGTAGCCGTTGCCCTGCCAGGGGTCCTGTCCCTTGAGTGCATATTCGGCCTGCAGGCTCCATCCGCCGTAGCTCACGTCGGCACGCATGGCTCCGGCGCCCACGTTGAGCGGCAGGTTGAGCCTATAGGCAGGGTCGGCCGCGGGTATGCTCTCGTCCTCTTCGTATTTGCTGACGAAGCTCGCACCCAGCGTGATGCGCAGTTTGCTCTCGGCCAGGGCCCCTACGACACTGCCCAGGTCTACCTCGCCGTCCACGCCGCGCACCAGTCCGCGTCCGTAGTCCCAGAAGAAACGCTGCCGTCCTGCAACGGCTTTCAGCGTCACTCCCTTCCACGGGCGCAGCTGCACGTTCATGCCAAGCAGCGCATTGTCGAGCCCCAGATAGCGGTCCTCGTAGGCTCGCAGCACCATGCCCGAGCCGAACTGCTCGTAGAAGGTGCCCGCCGTCACCGACAGCCAGTCGCCGTCGTACCTGACGAAGTAGTTGGCCACCCCTTGTCCCTTGTAGCGTGCATCGAAGCCAAGCATCGGGTTCTGGTACATCTCGAAGCGCAGCCCTGCACTGAAGTCGCCGTTCTGGTAGAGGATGTCGGCCCGTGCATTCATCAGCAACTTCTCGGGCACATCTTCGGCTCCGATGACCGAGTCGGCACGGCTCATCTGTGCATCCAGCTGCACATTTCCGGTTACATGGCCGCCCATTATACCCTGCGACGAGGCTCCGAGCCACGTCGCAATTACGGCCAATGTAGTAAGTAACAGTCGTTTATTCATTGTCGATAGTTCTTTCATTAAACAACAAAGATACAACTTTTCCAATAATTATAAGGTAAAAAAATATCATTGTATCAACAGCACGGTGCCGGTCTCTTTTTTGTTGCTGTCGGGACGTTCGGTGTCGCGATATTCCAGCTTCCAGACGTAGGCACCCTGTGGACATATACGCCCCTGCATGTCGCGGCCGTCCCAGCCGTCGTTATAGTCGGGCAGCATCCTCACAAGACGGCCTTCTCGGTCGTAGATATACAGTGTCCCTCGTGTAATGCCTTGTCCGACAATGAAGAAGCGGTTGTTGCCGTCGAGCATGGGGGTGATAATGTTGGGTGCGAACAGGCTTGTCCGCAGCAGTGGTATTGGGTGCGACGCCGTGTCGGGACACTGTCCATTGTAGACACATAGCGAGAGTAACACCGTATCGCGGTCGGGTGTCGCCGTATGGTGCAGGTGAACAGACTCCTCGGCCTGTCGCACATGGTTGACGTACCATGCGCGTCGCCACGTGTCGGGGTCGCCCGGATGGATGCTGCGCGGACTTACTGTGGATATGTCGTATGCGTTGAAGTCCAAGCTGTTGTAGTTCAATGCTTCGGGGTTTACTTTGATCTGGGCTTCTGGTATCACTATTGTGCGGAGCGTCAGGCTGTCGCCGAGCGGACATAGCGTTGTTTGACGGTAGTCGACCACGGCGTGGTAAGTTGTGGTGACATCGGGCGCGGCGACGATGCTCTCTCTCCACTCCGTAGAGTATCCCGTCGAACGGTCGGTCCATCTCATGTACGGCATATCCGTGGCCAGCGTCAGTTGGTAGAGTCCCATGTCGCAGTCGATGCTGTCGGTCAACGTCAGGTGCGGTCGGGCCATCTGTGTCAGATTGATGGCCATCACCGAGTCGCACGTGATGCCGATAGCCGGAGCCTGCGGATGCACGAAGCGGTGTGTCTGCAGCAATTCTTCGAGGTGGAACCGGTCTGTCGTGTAGGCGTGTCTTTCGGTGGTGTCGCCGGCCTGTTGGCTGCGCCACGTGTATATCTCGTTCCAGCAGAAAGTGTCGACGGCGCATTCGTAGGTTGCATGGCGTATGGCCAGCGAGAGTGCGACCACGGAATCGCATCCGCCTGCGGTGACAAGGGTGTCGACGGGCCCCTCGTGAGTGAAGCTGCCCAACGTTCCGGCGCGGCCCGTCGTGTCGGAGTAGAAGCGGTGCTGTGCTGTCAGCGAGGCACTGTTCTGTGGCCAGTCGGTACTGTCGCAGGCAATGCGGAAGTCGGTGCTGTAGTGTGTGCTGTCCACCGTCAGCAGCAGATGATGCACCGAGTCGCACTGTGCCGCAAAGGAAGCCAAGTGGACTGTGAAGGCCTGATAGCGTCCGCCACGCTGCTGCGATGCAAGCCCCGTGGTGTCGAATGCTGTCTGCTGGGTCAGCACTATGTGCGGTTCGTTGGTGCCGGCACGGTATACCGTGTCGGGCGTATGGTGCCAGATGGCCGAGTCGCACGCGTGGACAACGTCGGTTGTCGAGACTGTGTCGCGTACCACCACCATCATGACCACCATCGAGTCGCCCCCTCCCGAAAGGGCAAGGTGCACGGAGTCTTTGATGATCTGCATGCCGCCCTGTGTGTGAAGACCCTGCCCGTCGGCAAAGGCCACATTGTTCCAAATGTACGGTAGGTTGTTCTGGCACACAACGGTGTCGATGTAGACACGCGGCCAGCGTTGCAGATGGAGTGTCCGCAGCGAGTCGCAGCCGTAGGCTGCCGTCATCCGTAGTGGCCATGTGCCAGTGGTGTCGTATTCGTTACCCTCGAAGGTCAGCAGGTCGCCGGCGTAGATTGTGTCGTAGCGGTGTTGGTCGTAGGTGGGGTAAATTTTCAGATGTAGCGTACGCAGCGAGTCGCAGCCCTCGTGGGTGGCAAGGCTTAAGACATAGCTGCCCGTGCTGTCGGCAGACAGGCCGCTGAAAGGATATGCATGTGATATCCACAAAGCAGACGAGTCGTCCTGGAACGAGCCGATGTGAGCGTCGCAGATGGTGTCGTGGAAATGCAAGTCGTAGGCGGCCTGTATGTGCAGGTGCAGCGACGAGAGCGAGTCGCATCCCACCACACTGGTAAGGCTGTCGGTCGTGGTGGTGTCGGCGGGCAATGTGCCGTCGCCCAGGACGAAAGAGGCCAGACTGTCGCTGCCGTGCAGAGTGCGTGCGATGTGTTCCGGGGCGAAGATGTTGCGCATCGGAGTGCCCCATGTGTAAGACTGGTTTGTGCAGACGGTGTCGTGCAGGTGATGGCCGAACGTGGGGTTGACGGTCAGGTGTAGCGACGAGAGCGAGTCGCACCCGTGGACCGACGTCAGACTGTCGGTGTGTCGCAGTTGTGCCGTGCCGATGTTGTGGGTGGTGGATGCGTCGGGGGAGAATATGCTGTCGCCGAAGGCTATGCTGCCATTGTCGCAGATAGACGTCGTCAGGAGGTGGTTGTAGAGTGGGTGCACGGTGAGCCGCAGCCATACCGTGCTGTCGGCTCCGTGTCGGTCATACAGCATCAGGCTGTCGATGAGTGTCGTATTGCCTTGGTTCAAGAGGTCGAGCGTGTCGCCCGCGGCTGTCAGGCCGAAGGTCTTGCCAAGCCATACTACTGGCAACGCATCGTTGCATACTGTGTCGTAGAGGGTGGTGTCGACGTTCCTGTGCACGAACAGGCTGTAGGCTATCGTCGAGTCGCAACCTGCCGTGTTGGCTATGGTGATGATGGTGCCGCCGGTGCTGTCGCTGAAGACGACGTTGTTGAATGTGTGCGGAAGGTCGTTCTCCACAACACTGTCTGAGACGTCCGATGACGTCGAGTGCCGCAATGTGAGGGCGAGGGTGACCAGACTATCGCAGCCCGCCGCGTTGGTTGTCAGGAGGGTCGCTGTGTCGCAGGATGCCGTCAGCGTTTGGCCGTACCAGTCGAAATGGTCGCACTCGTCGGCGGCGGTGTCGCCCGTACTCGACTGCCTCAGGCTGAGCTGTAGCACCCTGATCGAGTCACATCCGTAGGTGACCGTGTGCAGCATCGTGGGGAAAAGTCCGGCCTGCGAGTAGGCACTGCCCTCGAACGTAAGGCTGTTCGCCTGCCAATGTCTGCCAGCCACACTCCACAGACTGTCGCATATGTTGACGTCGACAGTGTCGCGCCATGTAGGGGATATGTGCAATGTCATGCTGACCACGCTGTCGGCACCGTGCGCTGTCGTCATCGTATCGGTCAGGGTACCCTCGGCGACGAAGGTCTGGCTGTGCCATGTGGCCGGAAGCATGTTGTCGCAGACCGTTGTATCCGACTCGGTGTGTACGTTCCAGTACACCTTCAGTGAGTAGCTGACCAGCGAGTCGCACCCGACGGCATTGGTCAGTGTCTGTAGCGGATAGACTGTGTCGCCTGTGAAAGAATGTCCGTTCCACAGTACGGGCAGCTGATTCTCCACAACAGTGTCGCTCATTGAGCCTGTGGACGAGTGGCCCACGGTGAGGTGCAGGCGGAGCAGGCTGTCGCATAGCGATGGGTCGGTGGAGGGTTTGATGCTCGAATAGTCGCCACTGACATAGTATGTCGACCCTTCGAAGCGGTAGTTTGTGTCGCATACTGTGACGTTGATGTCGGCAGCGTTCAGTGGCTGCACATGCACGGTCACGCTCAGCGTGTCGACCAAAGCGGGGTTGTACTGTCCGTGAAATATAGCCTGCACCTCGTGGTCCCCGCTGGTGGTAAAGGTGTGGTTGTGCTGTAGCGTGTTGCCCGTCTGTAGTACGCCGTCGACCAGCCACTGCGCCGTGGTGGCATTGCTGTTGGTCTCTATCACGAAATGCACGGTTTGGTTTGCGCATATCGTTATCCCGTTCGACAATGTCTGTACGTCGACGCTGTCGGCAAACAGCGCGCTCATCAGGTTGCGCAGGCCCATGCCTGCTATGTAGGCATAGCTCTCCCACGTGCCAAGTCCGTAGAAGAAGGCCGAGAAGGTACCGCTCGTGTTCGACAGGGTGTGGGTGCCAGAGTTGACAGGTATCTTGGCGTAGCTGATGGCTGTGTCTAGGACAACGAATTGCGACGATATGTTGGTACCGTCGAGGGTCATATACGGCACATGTTCCGTACGGCACACCACATTGGTGTAGTGGTATGTGGTCTGCGACGTGGCGTAAGCATTGAACACCACGCTATACACACCCTGCTCCACCGGTGGTATGACGACAGAAGAAGGGTCACCCGGCTGGCCTCCGTAGCTGCCGCCGCTGATATAGAGGCATACCGTTGCCGGCTTGGTGGTGGTGAGCCGTCGTGCCGCACCATAGCTGAGCGTGAACTCGTGGGTGCTCTTGGCGGCGAGCGTGGTCAGGTAGACTCCGTCGAGGTATAGCATGCAGCCATTCTCGGCCGATGTCACCCGCACCTGGTCGCCCTGGCCGCTACGCAAAGCCAGTGGCACCAACACGAAGTCGCGTCCCCAATAGTCGGTCGGAAGCGCCTGCTCATAGAGGTGGTCGGCGGCGGGATAGCCGCATGGCACAGTGGTTGCACGGTTGCCCTGGAACACAGCCAGTGGCGCACTCGACGACACTTCGGTGCCCGAAAAGGTCCCGCCCGATACCGCTTGCGCGATGTAACTCTGTCCGGCGTTGAGGGTGATGTGTTGCATCGATCCTTGTGTATATCCGTTCAGGGTGGCGGTGCTCAGGCTGATGTCCACTGTAGTGCTGTCGCTGGTGGCCACCATGCCGAGCAAACTGCCCATAAGAATGCCGTTCGTCGAACCGCACGGATAGTCCTGTGTTATGTAGTGTCTGCGTAGCGAATAGGTCGGCAGCACGGTCGTTATATCGAACGAATATTCCATCAGATTTGCCGCATACAAAGAGATGTTGTGCGTGGATGTGACATGTATGCCCTTGTTGAGCACTCCCGTGTTTGTGCCCGGGTTGGCATAAGTCTGCGGCAGCTGGATGTTTACATAGCTGCCACCCGTCAAAGAATAGTTCTGGCTCCAGCCCATCAGTGGTATGCTGACGTTTATGGAACAAGAGGTGTCGCCTGCGGCAAAAAGCGACACATTGCCCGTCCCGTCGTAGTTGATGGTGAACATCACCCAGAAGTCGCGCCCCTGCGTCGACATCTGCCCCTCGGCACCAGGCATCAGACAGGCAATAGCCACCATGGCGACAGTTGGCGCTTTTAGCCGTGCCGTCAAGGACAATATACGTCCCAAAACTCTGTGTATTAGAGTCCTGATAAGCATCTATGCATGCCTGCGTAAAGTGCAAATTTAAACATTTTTTTACAATAATCCATTTTTTTTATTACCTTTGCATCGATGTTCGTCGTGCGGAATTGCCGCAGACGTATACGCAATATTATGACAGTCAGGATTATATCTGTCGTAGTCCTAATGTGGGCTATGCTTGTTGTCGCACCCTGCGCGACGGCACAGGAATTCCGTTGCTCCGTCGGCGTCAACTACCAGAAACTGATGACTACCACACAGACCTACGAGTCGAGCGACAAAAAAGTGTTCGACAACATGAAACAGGCCATCGAGGATTTCGTCGGCGGACGCCATTGGACCAACATCGATTTCCAGCAGCAGGAACGTATCGACTGCTCGATAACCCTTGTGCTCAACTCACGCACTTCGGCTACCGACTTCGCAGGCCAGCTATCTATCCAGATGCGCCGTCCCGTCTACAACTCGACCTATACCACCGGCCTCTTCAACTACATTGAAGGCAACAACTTTATGTTCTCCTACAACGAGAGCCAGCCGCTCGACTTCGATATGTCCACTTTCTATACCAACCTCGCCTCAACGCTGGCCTACTACTGCTACATAATGCTGGGCATCTATTTCGACAGCTATCAGATGAACGGGGGAGAGCCTTTCTTCCAGGCAGCACAGCAGGTGCAGCAGGCTGTGCCCGACACATATGCCGGATGGGACTCGCACGGCGGCAAAAACCGCTACTGGTTTATGGAAAACCACACCAACTCGGCCTATGCTCCACTGCACGAGGTGTACTACTCGTACCACCGAATGGGGCTCGACATGATGACCAAGGACCAGCCGCAGGCACGCCAGGCCATCATCGCTTCGCTACGCCAGTTGCAACGTGTGAACAAGAGCCGCACAGGCCTCCTCTCCGTACAGCAGTTCGTCGACGTCAAGATACAGGAGATTGTCTCCATCTTCACCCCCGCTCCGCCACAGGAACAAAAGGAGGTCTACGACCTCATCAAGGAGATCTCACCGATCAATGCTGTGAAACTTAAGGATTTCAACATAAAATAAAAACACACACATGACACAAATACCGATAGCAAAAGAAACGATAGACCGCATTGCTGCGGCCAACAAGATCCAGAACCCCGGCAAGGCCAGCATACGCGAGATGCGCAAGATGATCCAGGACGTGGAGGCCGAGACCGGCGTCCGCTTCGTCAAGATGGAAATGGGTATCCCCGGTCTGCCAGCCCCGCAGGTGGGCGTCGAAGCCCAGATTGAAGCTCTCCGCAGCGGCGTGGCTTCCATCTACCCCGAGATCTACGGCACCGCCGACTTCAAGCGCGAGGCGGCACGTTTCGTGAAAAACTTCCTCGACGTCGACGTCACACCCGACTGCTGCGTCCCCACCGTGGGCTCGATGCAGGCAGGCTTCGCCAGTTTCCTCACCCTCACTCGCTACGATGCACGCAAGACCAAGGTACTCTTCATCGACCCCGGCTTTCCCGTACAGAAGCAGCAGTGCCGTGTCCTCGGCATACCGATGAAAACATTCGATGTATATGAATATCGTGGCGACAAACTGCGCGACAAGCTTGAAGAAGAACTCAAGGATGGCGATGTCGCCTGCTTGATTTACAGCAGTCCCAACAACCCAGCATGGTTCTGTTTCACCGACCACGAACTGCGTATCATCGGCGAGATGGCCAACAAGTACGGCGTCGTCGTCCTCGAGGACGACGCCTATTTCCTGATGGATTTCCGCAAGGACTACAGCGTCCCCGGAAAGGCACCTTTCCAGCCCACCGTTGCCAAATACACCGACCGCTACGTGCTGATGATATCCGGTTCCAAGAGCTTCTCCTATGCCGGCGAGCGTATCGCCATGATGGTCTGCAGCCCCACGCTGTTCAACATGGAGTGTCCCGACCTGGCCCGCTACTACAGCCAGACACAGCTCGGCCGTGCACTCATCTTCGGTACCCTCTACTGCCTATCCTCCGGCACCGCCCACAGCGTCCAGTACGCCATGGCCGCCATGCTCAAGGGCGCCAACGACGGCACCTTCAACTTCGTCAACGACATCAAGGAGTACGGCGAGAAGGCCTGCATCATGAAGCGCCTCTTCACCGACAACGGCTTCTACATCGTCTACGACAAGGACATGGGCGAGGACATCGGCGACGGCTTCTACTTCACCTTCTGCTACCCGGGCTTCGACGGCGTCGACCTGCTCAACGAGCTCATCCGCTACGGCGTCAGCGCCATCGCCCTCGACATCACCGGCAGCCACAAACAGGGCATCCGCGCCTGCGTAGCCCTAGTGCAGCGCGACCAGTTCCCCGACCTCAAGGTCCGCCTCGAGGCCTTCCACCGCGACCATCCGGTGAAGTAACATAGAATGTTCGATTTTATGTAAATAAAAGTCATACTAATACCATCTGCCAATGAAAGAGAGTGCATAACGTGACATGCACATCATAGAATAGGAAAATAGCGAAGTAGCTATACGTAGGAACTTTTGAAACTTGGACACTTTCATTATTTCTCCCTATGTAAAGCAACGACGCTCCCGACAACTGGCGTGGGCTTTGCTCGTTGTGGATTGGGAGAAATATGGTTGTCCAAGACCTCAAAAGTTCCAATTGATGCGAAAAGGGCCACGCTTTTTCTATGTGCATATTTCAGCTGCCTTGAACGAATGTTTTAATCAAAAAACCATTATGTTATAAAAGAAAACTATCAAGTGTACTTCTTCTCGTGCTGACCTTTGTGCCATCGATTTCATGGGCACAGGCAGAATTTTCACGGTATTATATCGAGGGCGACTATGCTATGCATCAGGCCAAGGACGGTCGTATCTATTATACGCTTTCGAATATTGAAACACGTGGCATCACCATTGGACTTGGCAACTCCAACAAGATTGTTGGAATTGAAGGTGATGTTTTGATATCCTTATTTGTGGGTGTCCGACAAAACCAGTCTCAAGAGGGGGTGGCTGACTGCAACTTCGGGCATGGCGAGAAGAAAGGGAAGGGTAGGGCGCGACGACCTTCAATTTATGTTGCGTACAATATATTTTCATAAAACCAGACGTTGCAGAACGGAGGTTGACGGAAGTGTCAGTCGCCGGTGCCCCGGTGAATAAATACTTGTAAAAATAGCGTTATCTTATTGATATTCAATACAGTATAGACTAAATTGTAGTCTAATACGCTGAAAGTCAAAGACAAAACGCCACTAACTCCTACTCAACTCCTACTCTGCTCCTACTCTTCTCCTTACTTTCGATTACTTTTGTAAGAGTAAATTAGGTGAGGATAAAAATATGTTTTATACAATATAATTAGCATATCCCAGCTTGACTCGGAATATGATATGAGTGGAATGCTCGAGTAGCCCGAACCGATGTGTTTCTGCGGACGGGATGACGCAACTGTCCCGCGAGATAAACAAAATGTTTAGTCTCCGGGCAGGATAACGATTTCTTTGGCTTGGGAAATAAAAATGGTGTCTATTTGGTTTTCAGCCAGTCGTCGACGTGTCTGAAGACGATGTCGGCACGGGCGGCGAAGCTCTCTTCGGTGGCGAAGGCCACATGTGGTGTGAGAAGACATTTGTTGGCTGAAAGCAAAGGATGATCGGAGGGTAGGGGAGGTTCCTGCTCGAAGACGTCGAAGGCGGCACCTGCTATGCGTCCTTCGCGAAGGGCAGCGGCCACGGCTTCGATGTCGCACACTGGTCCACGGGCTGTGTTGATGAGCAGGGCTGTTGGTTTCATCATGGCAAGCTGACCTTTGCCTATAAGGCCTCTCGTCGCATCGGTCAGCGGCACGTGCAGGCTGACGATGTCGCTCCGGCGTAGCAGATCGTCGAATGCCACATACTGCACACCCATGTCCTGCGCCTCTCTTTTCTCTGTGCGGCTCCAGGCGATGACGTTGGCCCCGAAGGCCAACAGCAGTCGTGCCGTAGCGGTGCCTATGGCTCCGGTGCCGACAATGCCGACCGTCTTGCCCCTGAGCTCGCGCCCCAGAAACATGCCGCGTCCTTTGCCTTGCCGCACGACACCATCCATCGTGGTGACGCCGCGCATCATGTCGAGCATCATGCCCACAGCAAGCTCGCTGACGGCCGTGGTGCTGTAGCCTGCAGCGTTCTGCACCTCGATGCCGTGCTCACGGCAATAGGCCAGGTCTATGTGGTCGAGGCCGGTGAAGGCCACGCTAAGGTATTTCAGCCTCGCACATTGCGACAGCACCGACGCCGACAGACGTATGTTGCTGACGACGACAACATCGGCGTCGCGCATACGCTGGACGAGCGAAGCCTCGTCGTCGCGACGGTCCGTATAGTAGTGGAATGCATGCTCCATGGCGGCATAGTGTGCCTTTAGGCTGTCGAAACGCTCACGGCTGATGCCAAGGGGTTCTACGCAGACGATATTCATGGGCTTTTTTTTGTTTGTTCGTATTTTTATTTCTTTTTCTTTACCGAGAAGCCGAAACCGCCTATCTTCTCGCCTAGCGAGTAGTATTTACCGTGGCTGTAGGCCAGCGGACCGGCGTGGTTGAGTTGGAACTGGCCAGTAGTCTTGTCGATGAGACTATCCTCGGCGTCGACAGCCACTACATTGGCCATGAACATGTCGTGCGTTCCGAGATGACGCACGTCGAACACCCTGCACTCGATGTTGAGTGGACTTTCGGCGATAAGAGGTGCTTTCACTATCTGTGCAGGTTCTGCATGTAGTCCCATCTCGCGGAACTTGTTGCAGTCGCGGCCGCTGTGAACACCGCACCAGTCGGTCTGCCTCGCGAGAGCGGCGGTGGTGAGGTTGATGACGAACTCGCCGGTACGGCTGATGATGGCGTGACTGTGACGCTCGGGCCGCACACTGATATAGCACATGGGCGGGTCGCTACAGAGAGTGCCCGTCCATGCAATGGTGATGATGTTGTAATTGTCGGGAGCGTCGCCGCAGCTGACCATTACAGCCGGCAGCGGGTATATCATAGTACCCGGCTTGAACGCTGTCTTCATTCGGCAAACTTCTTCTCCAGTTCGTCGACCATGGCGCGTATGTTACGGTCGGTCTGACGCAGGTTCTCGATGGTCTTGCATGCATGGAGCACGGTGGCGTGGTCTTTGTTGCCACATTGAAGGCCGATGACCGAAAGCGACGATTTTGTTATCTTCTTCGAGAAGTACATCGCCAGCTGTCGAGCCTGTACTATCTCGCGCTTGCGCGATGTCTGCTGTATGGCCTCTACAGGCAGGTCAAGGTGGTCGCACACCACCTTCTGGATATATTCGATGGTGATCTCGCGCTGGTTGCTCTGTACATACTTGCTTACGAGTTCGCGTGCCAGGTCGAGCGTGATTTGCTTGTGGTTGAGCGAGCTTTGTGCCATCAGCGAGATGAGGGCACCCTCCAGTTCGCGCACGTTCGAGTTGATGTTGTAGGCAATGTATTCCACTACATCGTCGCCCATCTCTATGCCGTCGTTCTGCAGTTTCTGTCGCAGTATGGCTTTGCGTGTCTCGACATCGGGTGTCATCAACTCGGCCTGCAGACCCCATTTCAGGCGGCTGAGCAGTCTGGGTTGCAGCCCCTGTATGTCGGACGGAGCCTTGTCGGAGGTGATTATTATCTGGCAGTTGCGCTGGTGCAGATGGTTGAAGATGTGGAAAAACGCTTCTTGTGTCTTCTCGCTCTTGGCAGCCATCTGTATATCGTCGATGATAAGCACGTCGATCATCTCGTAGAAATGGATGAAATCGTTGACACGCTTGTCCTTGCAGGCGTCGCCATATTGGTTCATGAACTGCTCGCCAGTGACATACAATACAGTCTTGTCGGGGTGCAGTTCTTTGGTCTTAAGACCGATGGCATTGACCAGATGTGTCTTGCCAAGGCCTACGCCGCTATGGATGAAGAGCGGGTTGAACGAGGTTGTGCCTGGCTTGTCGGCAACGGCGTAGCCTGCCGAACGCGCCAGCCTGTTGCAGTCGCCCTCAACGAAGTTGTCCAACGTGTAGCCTCCGTTGAGCTGCGATGGCACCCTCACCTTGCGCAACCCGGGTATAACAAACGGGTTGGGTATCTCGCGGACACCCTCCTTGTTGATGTTCACCGGCATCGACGTCAGCGGGTTCGCCGTCTGGTAGCCACCTTTCGACGCCAGCGTCATCGAGCGAGGCTCGGCAGGTATCGTCTGGTCCATCACGATGCTGTACTTCAACATGGCGTTGGGTCCCAGCTGCGATTTTATGACACGACGCAGTAATTTAATATAATGTTCTTCTATATATTCATAAAAAAACATGCTCGGCACCTGCACTATCAGGGTGCTACCCTCGAGCTTCAACGGCACTATCGGCGTGAACCACGCTGTGTATGCATCTTTGTTCTCGGGTCCTAGGGCATCCTTTATCACCTTCAGGCATTCCGCCCACACTACTTTGTAATCTTCGGTCATCATTTTGTTCTCTATTCGCTATTTTCAATCATTTACCCTTTGCGGGTTTGTTTTCTTCTGCATGCAAAAATCATTATTTTTTAGTGAATAGAAAGTGAAAAAAAAATTTGTCCATTCGGACTTTTTTGTGTAAAGTTTTACCGCTTGCATCGTGACGCTTATGCGAGGATAGTTGCACAACTTGCTGAATGATAATCTGAATTGTCAAAACCGCATTTTATCCAACCCCTTCAATATACGAAAATTTTTGCTACGGAAAAAATTTTTTTGTCTCTTTTGTTCTCTTTCTGTTATTTTTGTTGATAATTTTCTAGGGAATTGTAAACCACTTTTTTGACAGCGGACAATGGTTGCAACATCCTGTCTTGCATTCTGTTGGAGTAATGTTTTGGAAATCAATCGGCCTATTATGGCTCTGTTTTTGCAAGTGGTTGAGACAGTGATGCTGGTGTGGTTTATGCACCTAAAATGGTTGAAAAATTTTTTTTCAAATGCACTTTTTGTATTTTGAAAAAAGAAAAACATGTTGCTGTCACGACCGAACAACAGCACAGTGGTGCGGTTAGTCGTTACGGTCACGACCGAACAACAGCACAGTGGTGCGGTTAGTCGTTACGGTCACGACCGAACAACTGCACAGTGGTGCGGTTAGTCGTTACGGTCACGACCGAACAACTGCACAGTGGTGCGGTTAGTCGTTACGGTCACGACCGAACAACTGCACAGTGGTGCGGTTAGTCGTTACGGTCACGACCGAACAACTGACCGATCCAATGACGGTTGAGGCGTGCAATGTTCTGACGTTTTATCTGCTTGGGGCACTCTGCTTCGCAGGCGTATGTGTTGGTGCAGCCTCCGAAGCCCAGCTCGTCCATCTTGATGATCATTTTGCGTGCACGGTCCATAGCCTCGGGGTGTCCCTGCGGCAACAGGTTGAGGTGACTTACCTTGGCACCGACGAAAAGCATGGCGCTGGCGTTCTTGCAGGCTGCCACGCATGCACCGCAGCCGATACAGGCGGCTGCATCCATCGCCTGGTCGGCGATATGCTTCGGCACCAGTATGTTGTTGGCATCGGGCACGCCGCCGGTAGTGACGCTGATATATCCTCCCGCTTGTATTATCTTGTCGAATGCCGTACGGTCGACTACTAAGTCGCGTATTATGGGGAAAGCCTTGGCGCGCCACGGCTCCACCCATATCTCGTCACCGTCGTTAAAATGACGCATATGCAGCTGGCATGTCGTCACGCCGTCGTCGTTGCCATGCGGACGTCCGTTGATATAGAGTCCACACATGCCGCAGATACCTTCACGACAGTCGTTGTCGAAGCACACAGGATGGGCAATGCGGTCGCCCACGAGCTTCTCGTTGAGTTGGTCGAGCATCTCCAGGAATGAGCAGTCGGACGAGATGTTGTCAATCGCGTATGTCTCAAAACGGCCTTTCGCATGGGCGTTTTCCTGACGCCAGATATGTAATGTGAATTTCATATTGCTTATCAGCCTTACCCTCTGCCCCTCTCCTGGGAGGAGAGGGTGTGGATGGCAGGCTCTATGTTTAGTTGTTATACATTCAGTCATCTATCTATTCCCCTCTCCTCATAGGAGAGGGGGCAGGGGTGAGGCCTATTTATAGTTTCGTTTCACTATCTGTATGTGCTCGTAGTTGAGTTTCTCCTTGTGCATCACCTCGGGTTGGTTGTGGCCTTTGTATTCCCATGCGGCCACGAACATGAAGTGTTCGTCGTCGCGGAGGGTCTCTCCGTCGTCGGTCTGGTGTTCGATGCGGAAGTGTCCGCCGCAGCTCTCCTCGCGCTGTGTGGCGTCGGCCACTATGAGTCGAGCCAACTCGAAGTAGTCGGCCAGACGGTATGCCTTCTCCAACTCGGGGTTCATCTCGGCGGCCTTGCCGGGGATGAAGACGTGCTGGCAGAAGTCGGCCTCCAGCTCGGCAATCTTCCCGACGGCGGTGGCGAGGCTCTCCTGACTGCGTGCCATGCCGCAGTATTCCCACATGACTTTGCCCAAGGCTTTGTGATAATGGTCAACGCTATGTGTTAAATGGGCGTCTTGGGTTGAATGGGCAATGTCGACAAGGCCTTCCAGACGCTGACGCACGCTGGCTTCGGCCTCGTCGAACTCGGGGCCTTCGGCTTTGATTTTGCCGACGTAGATTTGGTCGGCGAGGTAGTTCTGCAGCGTGTAGGGGAGGACGAAGTAGCCGTCGGCGAGGCCCTGCATGAGGGCACTGGCACCGAGTCGGTTGGCGCCGTGGTCGCTGAAGTTGGCCTCACCAGCGGCAAAGAGTCCGGGGATGGTGGTCTGCAACTCGTAGTCGACCCACAGTCCACCCATAGTATAGTGAACGGCAGGGTAGATCGTCATCGGGTATTCGTATGGATCCACGTCGACAATCTTCTGGTACATCTGGAACAGGTTGCCGTATTTCTGCTCCACCACGTCGCGACCGAGCCGCTTGATGGCATCGGCGAAGTCGAGGTATACAGCCAGTCCGGTAGGGCCGACGCCGTAACCGGCATCGCAGCGCTCCTTGGCGGCGCGGCTGGCGACATCGCGTGGCACCAGGTTGCCGAAAGCAGGGTAGCGACGCTCGAGGTAGTAGTCGCGGTCTTCTTCGGCGATGTCCAGTGGCCCTTTCTCTCCACGGCGTATGGCCTCGGCATCCTCTTTGTTCTTGGGCACCCATATGCGGCCGTCGTTGCGGAGGCTCTCGCTCATGAGGGTGAGCTTCGACTGGTAGTCGCCGTGTACGGGGATGCAGGTGGGGTGTATCTGTACGTAGCAGGGGTTTGCGAAGGCGGCGCCACGTCGGTGGCACACCCAGGCTGCGCTGCCGTTGCTGTTCATGGCGTTGGTCGAGAGGTAGTAGACATTGCCGTAGCCACCCGAGGCCAACACCACGGCGTGTGCGGCATAGCGTTCCAGCTCGCCTGTGACCAGGTTGCGGGCAATGATGCCACGGGCACGTCGTTTGCCGTCTTTGTCAGGCACCACCACGAGGTCCATCATCTCGTGACGTTCGTGCAGCACCACCGTGCCACGGGCTATCTCGCGACTCAGGGCACCGTAGGCTCCAAGCAGTAGCTGCTGCCCCGTCTGACCACGGGCGTAGAAGGTCCTTGACACCTGCGCGCCGCCAAACGAGCGGTTGTCAAGCAGACCGCTATAGTCGCGGGCAAAGGGGACGCCCTGTGCCACGCACTGGTCTATGATGTCGCCGCTGACCTCGGCCAGACGGTAGACGTTGGCTTCGCGGGCACGGTAGTCGCCGCCTTTGATGGTGTCCTTGAAGAGACGCTCCACGCTGTCGCCGTCGTTCTGGTAGTTCTTGGCGGCATTGATGCCGCCTTGGGCGGCGATGCTGTGGGCACGGCGCGGCGAGTCCTGGATGCAGAAGATGTCGACATGGAAGCCCAGCGCTCCCAGCGACGCAGCAGCCGACGCACCGGCCAGACCGGTGCCGACAACGATGATGTCCAGTTTGCGCTTGTTGGCCGGATTGACCAGTTTCTGTTGGCTCTTGTAGCGGGTCCACTTCTCGTTGAGCGGCCCTTCGGGTATCTTGGAGTCTAATGTCATAATCTTGTTTTTGGCAGATGGTTTGTTTACAGTCCAAAGAATATCAGCAACGGTACAACGGCGAAGCCCAGACAGATGAACCAGGCGTAGATGCGGCCGCACCACTCGATGATGTTGTTGTACTTATAGTTGTTCAGTCCTAATGTCTGGAACGCCGCCGGGAATGCATGGCGCATATGCATGAAGATGACGACGAAGAAGATGAGGTAGCCCAGTACTATGTGCCAGTGACTGAACTTCTCGCGTATCATATAATAGAAGTCGGGTTCTGGTTTGCTCTCGTGCATTACGCGTCGCAGTGTCTGCCGCTCGTCGTAGGTCAAATGTCGTATCCATACGCGATCGTCGCTGAAGTTGCCTTCTTCGTAGGCCCGCTGCACTATGTTCATTACCTCCAGCTTGTCGCGCATTCCGGCAATATATTGTGCTGCCTCGTCGCCATCCTCGTCTGCATACATGCCGGCTTGGGACTCCATCTCGTCGAGCATCTCCTCCGGTGTCATGCCATACTGCTGTGCGAACTGCATCATCTGCATCATGTCCTCGTCCTGCAGCTTCTCCACCTTGACCATGTATTCGCCTTTCACCCATCCGAGCTTCACGAAGTAGAAGTCGCAGAAGTGGATGACGAGGCATACGAAGATGAGTATGCCGGTCCATATCATCAGTTTTGATGTAGTGTGTGTCTTTGTTCGCTGGGCTTGGTGGTAGCGTGTCGGGCGTGCCATGCGGTTGGTCAATGCCAGCCACATCGTCAGCAGGATGTGCAGTGCGATGAAGCCGAGCAGTATCACCTCGAAGGCTTTCACGATCCAGTTGGTGCCCATGAAGTGGCAGAATGCCGAATACCATGCGCCACCGTCGTGACGCAGGACAAAGAGGTTGGCTGTCATGTGGAACAACAGGAAAACCAGCAGGAAGCCACCGGCCAAGGCGACAAATATTTTCTTTGTGATTGAATGTATTTTAGGTAAGTTCATGTATTGTTGTTTGTTTATGTTTCGGATGCAAAGATACTAAATAAAGACAACATCATGCTCGACGTCGGCGACAAGTTGTCAACATTTGTCAAACATCTTTCGGGAAGTAGTGGAAATATTTGGTTACTTGTTTTTCGAGGAAGTGTCTGTCCAGCTGGTCGCTAGCCTCACCAATGGGCAGACAGCGTCCGTCCTTGTACAGCACCTTGATCTCGTGGTCGGCAAAGTCGTAGCTCCTGTTGCGGAGCACGCCGGTGCCGGAGAAGTAGGTCTGTGGTTTGTCGTCAAACGGCTCGTTGCTGATGCGTATTGCCGGCAGACGACGGTTTGCCAGGTTGTCGCAGAGTGTGGCGAGCACCTTGTCTTCGGAATGCTGCCAACGTTTCACTGCCACCATTATGTCGTCGTCGTCGATCTCGGCGAAGCGGTCCAGGAAGTCGGGCGACATAGGGTCGAGACGGAACACTGTGTCGTCCAGCTCCCGTGCACGGCGCAGGATGGCCAGCAACAGCTGGTCGGCTGCGATGACGGTCTTGTGCATGTACACCTGCCAGTACATCAGGCGTCGGGAAATGATGAACTTCTCGACACTGTAGATGCCCTTCTCGTCGACAACCAGTTCGTCGTCGTGGACGTTGAGCATCGAGATGATACGGTCGGTGCCGACGATACCTTCGCTTACGCCGGTAAAGTAGCTGTCACGTCCCAGGTAGTCCAGGCGGTCCATGTCGAGCTGGCTGCTGACCAGCTGGTGAAGGAAATGTTTCGGGTACTCGTTGGTGAATATGGCGATGGCGTTGGATAACATACCGTCCATCTCGACGTTGATGTGCTGCATCATCATCAAGGTGATGTCCTCGTGAGGCACGTCGACAATCACATGCTCCGATGTGTGCGAGAAGGGGCCGTGGCCGATGTCGTGCAGCAGTATGGCCAGTTTGGCTCCACGGCATTCGTCGTCTGTTATCGGCACGCCTTTCAGTTTGAGGGTTTCCAATGCCCGTCCCATGAGGTTGAGTGCCCCAAGCATGTGGCTGAAGCGTGTGTGCATGGCTCCAGGGTAGACCAGGTAGGTGAGCCCCAGCTGCTTGATGCGGCGCTGTCGTTGGAACCACGGATGCTCGATGACACTCAGTATCACTGGGTCGTCGATGCTTAGGAACCCGTCGTAGACAGGGTCGTTGATTATCTTGCGTTTGGATATCATGATGTGTGGTTTACATAAAGGATGTGCTATGACGTTCCATTTCATGAGTCATTTTCTCGCCTCAGCATACAAGCAAGCTTGTCTGCATTCGGCTTATCGAAAACGTTACCTTGCGGTGACGTTTTCTCGCCTCAGCATACAAGCAAGCTTGTCTGCATTCGGCTTATCGAAAACGTTGCCTTCTTTGTCCTTGATGTCAACAAGCATGATTGCGGCAATTGTTGTTTAAAGAATATCAGCAAGGAGACCGGTGGCGTCGGACACCAGTTCGGGGCACGGTTTCTTGCCGCTGGCGAGTAGGCGGCCACAGACGATGTCGCCCTCCTCGTTGCGGAAACGCTCTATCAGTGTTCGGGTCTGGTCGGTGTGGCCGGTGAGGCCGCATACCATTGCCATGCCGGTTACGCAGCCACAGACCTCGCGTGTGCCGGCAAGGCCGCGCCCGAAAGGTGCAGCCACATTCATGGCGTCTTCCGGCTTTATCGGCAGCATGTCGGCATAGGCCATCACCACCGCCTGGCAGCAGTTGCAGCCCTGCTTGTGCAGGCCCTTGGCCCGCTCTGTCCTTTCTTCCTTCGTCATATCTCTAAACTTTAAACCCTGAACTGACACACCCCTGCGGGGCTTTCGTCCTGTGGCGTAGCCTTTAGGTTACGCATGGTCTTATACATTTCCCATATCACGATGGCGGCGGCACAGCTCACGTTCAGCGAGTGTTTCGTCCCCTCTTGCGGTATTTCCAACGCCCCGTCGCACAACTCCATCACCTCTTCCTGCACCCCATCGATTTCGTTGCCGAACACTATCGCCACCTTGTTGGGTGCGGCGGGCTTCATCTCGCCGACCCGTATGCTGTCGTGTGCAATCTCCACCGCGTAAACCTTGTATCCCTTTTCTTTCAACCCCCGCACGCACTCCACCGTGTCGTCGTGGTAGCTCCACGCTACGCTCTCCTCGGCGCCGAGGGCGGTTTTGTGGATATCGCGGTGGGGTGGGGTGGCGGTGATGCCGCAGAGGGCTATGTGCTCCACACGGAAGGCGTCGGCTGTGCGGAAGATAGATCCGATGTTGTTCAGGCTCCGCACGTTGTCGAGCACCACGGTGAGCGGCAGCTTCGCGCTTGCGCGGAACTCCTCCACCGTCAGCCGGTGCATCTCCTCTGTTGTCAGCTTATATGCCATTGATTGGATTCTTTTTCATATTCGATCATCTCGTCGTGGCATGCTACTGCCAGCAGTACACCTACAGTCAGAAACATTTTTCCTATAATAACTAGGCATAGTCACGCTATCCGACACTCCCCTCCAGGCTTATGCTCAGCAGTTTCTGTGCCTCGACGGCGAACTCCATGGGGAGTTTCTTCAGCACATCCTTGGCGTAGCCGTTGACGATGAGGCCCACGGCACTCTCGGGGCTGATGCCGCGCTGCTGGCAGTAGAAGAGCTGATCCTCGCTGATCTTGCTCGTCGTGGCCTCGTGCTCCAGGATGGCGGTGTGGTTGTCGGCCTTGATGTAGGGCCAAGTGTGCGCACCGCATTGGTCGCCCAGCAGCAGGCTGTCGCACTGCGAGTAGTTCCTCGCGTTGTCGGCACCCTTGCCGATCTGAACCAAGCCGCGGTAGCTGTTGTGGCTCTTGCCGGCGCTGATGCCCTTGCTCATGATGGTGCTATGGGTGTTCTTGCCCACATGTATCATCTTGGTGCCGGTGTCGGCCTGCTGGTAGTTGTTGGTGACGGCCACGCTGTAGAACTCGGCCGTCGATTCGTCGCCCTGCAGTATGCAGCTGGGGTACTTCCACGTGACGGCGCTGCCGGTCTCCACCTGTGTCCAGCTCAGCTTGCTGTGCGCCCCCTTGCAGATGCCACGCTTGGTGACGAAGTTGTAGATGCCGCCCTTGCCGTTCTTGTCGCCGGGGTACCAGTTTTGCACCGTACTGTACTTCACCTCGGCATCTTTCATCACCACAATCTCGACGATGGCGGCATGCAACTGGTTTTCGTCGCGTTGGGGCGCCGTGCAGCCTTCCATATAGGAGACGTAGGAACCTTCGTCGGCCACTATGAGCGTGCGCTCGAACTGGCCCGTGCCCTTGGCGTTGATGCGGAAATAGCTGCTCAGCTCCATCGGGCAACGCACCCCCTCGGGGATGTAGCAGAACGAACCGTCGCTGAAGACGGCGCTGTTGAGCGCTGCGAAGAAGTTGTCCGTCGATGGCACCACGCTGCCTAGGTAGCGGCGTACCAAGTCGGGATGTTTCTGCACAGCCTCGCTGATGGGCATGAAGATGATGCCCTTCTCTTCGAGGACCTTCTGGCTGGTGGTCTTCACACTGACGGAGTCCATGATGGCGTCGTAGGCCACGCCTGCTGCCGACTCGACGCCGGCCAGCGCCTCGCGTTCGCGCAGTGGGATGCCCAGCTTGTCGAAGGTGGCCAGCAGTTCGGGGTCCACCTCGTCCATGCTTTTCTTCTTCTCCTGCTTTGGGGCGGCGAAGTAGATGATGTCCTGGTAGTTCGGCGTCTCGTACTCCAGGTGGGCCCAGTCGGGTTCCTTCATCTTCTGCCAGCGACGGAAAGCCTCCAGACGGAACTCCAGCAGCCAGTCGGGTTCCCCTTTTTTCTTGGAAATCAAACGCACCACCTCCTCATCCAGACCTTTGCGGATGGTCTCGGTAGCTATGTCGGTTGTGAAGCCCCATTTGTACTCTTCGTTGGTAACTTCTTGAATAATATCCTTTTCGCTATCTTCCATTGCAATGAGTGTGCTATAATTCGCAGGTGCAAAGATACAAAAAAAGTCCGACATCGGACGGGCTTTTTATCAACATTTTCGATAAGCCGAATGCAGACAAGCTTGCTTGTATGCAGAGGCGAGAAAATGACTCATGAAATGGAACATTTTCGATAAGCCGAATGCAGACAAGCTTGCTTGTATGCTGAGGCGAGAAAATGACTCATGAAATGGAACGTTTTCGATAAGCCAAATGACCAAAGGGAACTCGCTCACTTTGGCATGGCGAGAAAACGAGGGTTGCGAAGAAACCAACATTTAAAAAATACACCAATGTGCTGTTCCTGAGGTGTCGGCAGTTTGCCACGTGCCGTCTGTTTCATTGCATGTTGTTTTTCAGTTTGCGGTTGATCCAGATGGCGTAAGGGACGCTCAGCAGGAAGGTGAGTGCGTCGGCCACGGCCTGTGACATCTGGACCCCTTGCAAGCCGAGCCAAAGCGGGAGCAGCAGCAGGGCAGGGATGAAGAAAAGACCATTGCGGGTGATGCTGAACAAGGTGGCTGGGCCAGTCATGCGGATATTCTGGAAGAGCATGCCCGTGGCAGTGAAGAGACCGACCAGAGGGAATGCGATGCACTGCCAGCGCAGGGTGGCGGCACCGATGCTCACTAGCGCAGGGTCCTCGGCACGGAAGAGCGCAACTATCTGCGGAGCAAGGGAATAGCCGACGGTTGATATCACCAGCAGGAAGATGGTGGCGACGCGGACAGTGAAGAGCCATGATTCGCGCACACGGCTGTAGAGCCCGGCCCCGTAGTTGTAGCCGCACACTGGCTGGAAACCTTGGCAGAAGCCTAGCACCACACTGAAGGCGAACATCATAATGCGCGTCACCACAGCGAAGGCGGCCACTGCCGAGGCCTCCTCGCCGGGGGCGGCATAGCGGGCGGCACAGTAGTTGAGCGACACGGCTGCGGCGCAGTTGAACACCTGCCGGAAAAGCGACGGCAGGCCGCCGCGGAATATCTCGTAGTATACCTTATGGCTCGGCTTGAAGTCGCGTAGGTTAATATGCACGCTTTCAGGTCTTAATGTACTATGCAACAGCAGACACCATGAGAAAAACTGGCTGACGGCTGTGGCCAGCGAGGCACCGCTTACGCCCATGTCGAGCACGAAGATGAAGAGCGGGTCGAGGGCCATGTTGATGATGGCTCCGCTGACGATGCCTACCATGCCCAGACGGGCGTTGCCCTGTAGGCGCAGCTGGTTGTTCAACGTCAGGGCCGACATCATGAATGGCGTAGCCAGCACGATGTAGCGCAGGTAGTCGTTGGCGTAGGGCACCACTTCGGTCGGTGCACCAAGCAGTCGGCTTAGGGTCGAGAGGTTTGGCAGACAGATGCATGCGGCCAAGGCTCCAAGCAGGAAGGGGGTGATGAACCCCACCGTTGCCACCACGCTGGCCGAGGACGGGTTCTTGGCACCAAGGGCGCGGCTCATGTAGTTGCCGCTGCCGTGGCCGAAGAAGAAGCCAAGGGCCTGGATGAACGTCATGTAGGCGAACGAGATGCCTATGCCGGCGGTGCCCTCGGTGCTGAGACGCCCGATGAAGGCTGCATCGACGACGTTGTATAGCGCTGTCGTCACCATGGCGATGATGGTGGGCACCGCCATGCGACACACCATCAGCTTCACGGGCTGCTCGGTCATCTCCTGGTATCTGTCCTCAAGCGTCACTTGCGGATTATCTGCGTGTTGCCGTTGGAGTTGAGAAGTATCACTTTAGCGGTGCGGTCGTTGCCGTCGCGGCGGTATTCGACGCTCACTTCGTCGCCCGGCGAGAAGAGGCCGAGCTCCTCCATCATCTCGGCGAAGGTGTTCACCTCGCGGCCTTCGACACGGAGAATAATGTCGCCCTTGCGTATGCCGGCGCGTGCTGCCGCGCAGTCGTCGGTGACCTTGGCCACATAGAGACCCTTGGTGTCAGCGGCGCCGGTCTGGCGGGCCACATTGGCGTCCATCTCTGTCACCTGCACGCCGAGGTAGCCGCGTTGCACGTAGCCGTAGCGCTGTAGGTCGCCGGCCACTTTTACGCCAATGTTCGACGGTATGGCGAACGAGTAGCCTATGTAGTTTCCGCCGTTGCCCGAGGCAATGGCGGTGACGATGCCTATGAGCTCGGCACGGCTGTTGACAAGTGCACCACCGCTATTCCCGCTGTTGACAGCTGCATCGGTCTGCAGGAACGATTCGAGCGGCGTCTCGTTCGAGCGAGGGTTGTCGATGATGTGCATGTTACGCGCCTTGGCGCTGATGATGCCGCTAGTTACGGTAGAGGTGAGGTTGAAGGGGTTCCCGATAGCCAGTACCGGCTCGCCGACGCGCACCTGGTCGCTGTTGCCGAAAGGCAGATGTGTCAAGCCGTCGGCCTCTATCTTGATGACGGCCAGGTCGGTGGCGGGGTCGTTGCCTACAAGGCGGGCCGGTAGCTCGCGCCGGTCGTTGAGCGTCACACTGATACGTTCGGCGTCCTGCACCACATGGTTGTTGGTCAATATGTAGCCGTCGGCGGTGATGATGACGCCCGAGCCGTAGGCCTGATAGGTCTGTCGCTGCATGCCTTGTTGTATGATAAAGCCGAAGAACGACTGATAGAGGGGCGTCAGCTGCGATATTTCGCACTTGATATGCACCACGCCGTCGATGGTGGCGGCGGCCACCTCGGTGAAGTCGGTCAGGGTTATAGGCAAGGCTTCGTTGTTTTCGTGTAGCCTTATGGTGTAGGCTGGTTTGGTGGCGACAGCGTCGTTGTCTCCACGTTGCGCATCGCACGAGGCAGTGAGCAGTGTGCCGACGGCAAGCGCTACAATGAGTGTTCTCTTCATAGTCCTATTTTTTTATCGTTTATCCCCCCCTTCGGGGGGGGCAAGAGGGGGGGCTTTTTTTTTTAATAACAAATAACATGCCATTTTATTGCATCGTGGACATGAAAAAAGTTTTATGGCATCACCCCGACTTTCGCGAGCGAAGCGAGCATGAATATCACTATGAATAAAAAAAAGTTGCAATATTTATTTTTTATACGTATTTTTGCAGTCAGTTATTTCTGATGTATTGAACAATAATTAAATCAAATCAATATGACAATCAAAGACCTTGAACCCAAAGAGTTGTGGAGTAATTTCTACTCCCTCACCCGTCAGCCGCGTCCCTCGAAGCACGAGGAGAAAGTGCGCCAGTTTCTTGTCGACTGGGCAAAAAAGAACAAGATAGACTGCCGTGTCGACGGTGTTGGCAATGTGATAATGACCAAGCCCGCCACCAAGGGTATGGAAAAATGCACTCCTGTTGTGCTGCAGGCTCACATGGACATGGTGCCGCAGGCTCGTGCCGGCAAGAAGCATGACTTCGAGAAAGACCCCATCGAGACCAAGATAGTCGGTGACTGGGTGTACGCGTGCGACACCACCCTCGGTGCCGACGACGGCATGGGTGTTGCTGCCATCATGGCTGTGTTGGCATCCAAGACCGTCAAGCATCCTCCTCTGGAGGCTCTTATCACCACCGACGAGGAGACGGGTATGACCGGAGCCTTCGGCCTGAAGAAAGGCGAGCTTAAGGGCAAGTATCTGCTCAACCTTGACAGCGAGACTGAAGGCGAGCTCTATGTCGGCTGCGCCGGTGGTATCGATGCTGCTATCAGCATCCCCTACGCCACCGAGAAGGCCCCGCGTGGCATGGTGGCCTATCGGCTGACTGTCGGCGGCCTTAAGGGTGGCCACAGCGGCATGGAAATCAACACGGGCCGTGCCAATGCCAACAAGCTGCTGTTCCGCCATCTCCGTTGGGTGGCTGAGTGTGGCATACGTCTGATCAGCGTTGAGGGTGGCAACATGCGTAACGCCATCCCGCGCGACGCCGAGGCTGTGCTTGCCTTCCCGAAGGAACACGAGGACTGCATACTGAAAGAATTCGACAAAGTGGCCGGATGGGTAAAGAAGGAACTCGGCAAAGTGGAGCCCGACTTCTTCGTGAAATATGAGAAAGTGCGCATGAACCCCACCGTCATCACCGAAGGCGACACACAGAAAATCATCAACATGATGATGATTGCCCCCAACGGTGTCATCCGCATGAGCAAGGACATGGAAGGTCTTGTCGAGACCTCGCTCAACCTGGCTATTGCCAAGACCACTGCTTCAAAGAAATTTGTCGTCTACGCGCTTCTCCGTTCCAGTGTCGACACTGCCAAGGAGGCTTTGGCCGAACGTCTGGTATGCCTGGCCGAGCTGGCCGGTGGACGTTGCCAGCTCAGTGGTGCCTATCCCGGATGGAAGCCCAACATGGACAGTGCGCTGCTTAAGACCATGAAGCAAGCCTACAAGAAGCTGTACAAGAAAGAGCCTGCAGTCATGGCTATCCATGCCGGCTTGGAGTGTGGCCTGCTTGGCGGCAAATATCCTGACATGGAGATGATTTCGTTCGGCCCCACGCTGCAGAGCCCCCACAGTCCGGACGAGCGTTGCTATATTCCCAGCGTCAAGAAGTTCTACGACTATCTGGTGGCTGTGCTTGAATCTATAAAGTAAACATCACCAACCAATAGGAAGGCGGAGGACTGTGCTATATGTTAGCCAGCTCTCCGCTTGTTTTATCCCCAATCGGTACCTTGCGGTGACGTTTTCTCGCCATGCCAAAGTTCGAACAAGTTCGACTTTGGTCATTTGGCTTATCGAAAACGGTACCACGCTCTCTAATTTATCCTTCGCCAGCCATCGTACCGCCCCATGCCCATATCCTCATCGATGCTGGGCAAACATGTAGTCGGCCACGAACTGGATGTTGTCCTGCAGCAACTGGCGGCCGTATTCCGGTCCCCGCAAGCTGTTGAGTGCTACGTCGGCCAGCATCCCTTGGTCTATCATCGTGCATACGGCGGAATAGTCGATGGCCATGGGGTCCATCAGCAGTCCCTGCCCGTATTTGGATGCGTATTCCTTGTCGTAGAAGGGGTTGTCCTTATACTTGATGGCCGGAATATGGCCGGTGATAATCAAGTTGCCCTGATTAGGCGTGCCCATCACAGCCACCATGCCGTCGTCGGTCTGTTCGCGCACCATCTCTTGCATCTGCCGCAGATAGTCGCCCGTAAGAGAAACACCTATCTTCTTCTCGTAGAAGTCCTTGAGGGCATCGATACCCTTGAGGAATACGATGGGTTTGCCGCCGCTGGCCTTGTAGAAACTCTCCTCATTGGACGGCAACAGACTCCGCTGGTAGTCGCGCTGACGCACCTGTTCCAGAATGGGATTCAGTCGGCCGGCAGGAATCTCCAGCATCGAACCGCATTGGTAGTATTTGTCGTTGTAGCGCACCAGCCCCATATACAGATCGTTGGAGCCTTCGGACAGCCTGAAGTTATTTACCCATTTCTCCTCAAAAGAAACCTTCTCGACCGACAGCTCCTTGTCGTTCACGAGGTCGCGCACCCGTAGGGCCTTGTCCTCTATGCCGACAATCCGATAGCAGCGGTTGACAAAGAGCGATGCGTCGATGTCAATCCGCTGGCCCGACAGCGCAGAGAGCCATTCGCCCGGTGTGAGGACGGCCATGTTATGCTGGTCGGTGAACAGATGATGAACGTAGTTGAGGTATGCCTCCTGCTCAGCGTGCTCGCTGTGGCTGATTTCTGCCAGCGAGGCTGCAAAATCCATTCGTCCGCGCAGGTTGATGTAGCTCTGCATGAATATCCACTCTATCCGTTTCCTCATCAGCCAGAAATCGCTCTGCATGGATGGCTCGCGAAGATAATCCGTCAGTTCGGGCGTGTCGGGTGCAGTCTCGTATTCCTGGTCGAAGATGCCGTAGATGTCGCCCGCAGCGAAGGCGATTCCGGGATTCTCGGGGTTGATGAACCGGTCACAATCAAACGACTGGATGATGTCCCACAGCAGCAACTGCACGTCCTGCCGGTTGGGTTCGCCCGGGCGGTAGTCGGTGGTGTCGTGGAACGGGAGCGTTTTGCCATACCGCTTGCGGAAGGTGTCGTTCAGCGTTTCCCAGATGCCAACACCTGTGCAGATATCTTCGAAATAGCCAGTCAGCCGCATGGCCGCATCCTTGAGACTGTCGCCATCGGGAAAGGCGTCGTCTATGCCACTATGGGCCAGAATCTGTGCCACTCGGTTGGCCAGTTTTGCATAATAGTGGTCGCTGTCGGCCACCATCCCGTCGGGGTGCGTCTTCCGCCATTCGGCAGGGTATATCTTTTTGATGTTCATAGTTTTTTATTGTAGGTTGGTTTCTTCGCAACCACGTTTTCTCGCCATGCCAAAGTGAGCAAGCTCCCTTTGGTCATTTGGCTTAACGAAAACGTTCCTTTTCAAGGTGCCGTTTTCTCGCCTCAACAATCCGCAGCCTCATCGGAACAATCTACGAACTTTCACAGATTTGGCCCATGAGAAGTCGATATAAGACAGGCTGTCTCAAACTCTATTGCTGCAAAGTCTCGTATAATTTAGAACGGATAGCGAATTCTCAGATACTGAATCCAGTTTTGATACTCTTTGTTTTTGGGGAAATGTCGTAAAAGCAAATCAATCAGTGATTCTATAGTGACATAGCCAAATGTCGAGCGACCTTCATCAGACAGGAACAGTTTGTAAGCAGGCAAGACTTTGCCAAAATGTGGATTTCCTTGGGGATAGAGTGTTATACTGTGGAACTTATCCAGCATATTATTATCGTTTTGCATCATACTTGCTCCAAGGATATGATTTCTCCAAATTTGTCTATACTCGTCTTTGCAGAGTGGTGTTTCTCTTATGGGACGTTCAGCAATCTCAGGAATGAACCATCCGCATGATTTTGTGACCTGAGCATACTTTGACTGTTCGTTTTCCATTACTTCACGTCGTTCTTTTATTCCGAAAGGATATCCTTCTTCGGTGTATTTCACTTCAATGCCAATACCACAAGTCTTACCCTCATGCAGATACTCTATATATGCGTCAAATGAAGTGTTGTCATTCAGGCATTTTGCTTTGTCTGGTGCCCATTCGATTCTGATATCTGTCACCTCGTCAATCTCATCCGTATTGAGGATGTCATTGAAGACTTTAGCGGTTGCACGAAGGTCGTGCATCATGGGAACAAACACGTTCCAAGGTATATGTTCGCTGCGTAACATATTGGCATATAATCCGTCATGTTGCGAGGCTGTAAGCTGCGGATAGCGTACTTGAATTCTTTCAAGAATCTCTTGACGGAAATCTTCACAGAAATTGAGACCGGCATTGGCATCGTTTGGCATGAGGAAAGCACCATATTTCCCAAACTTATTCTCTGGGTCGAATGGGACTTTAAGACTGTTTTCCCTAAAGTCTGACTGATGGCTGCGGGCCTTTCTCTTAAAAAGCTTGTCGCCTCTATAAATCAAAGGTTCTTGAATCTCCATTGTCATTTTCATTTTTAGTGTTCTTAAATTCATTTGCAGTGTTTGAACAGCCATGTTGATGGCTTCATTAACGCTTTTTGGGTGCTGTTATTTCATGTGCCGCCTGGAGTCCGATGGCGGTCTGCCAGTAGCCTTGATGGTGACACCGAAACATTTACGTCATTCGACATGCCTTCTATCAATTGCCTCATTAAATGATTACTGAACTTCGCTGAAAAATCGCGATACATATCCTTTATTTCCTGTTCGCTAATCTTGTTTGTCATTTTGTGAAATATTCAATGATTCTACAAATTCCTTTTCCATCCCTTGCATCTTCTCGCAGAAGTCCGCATACGAAGATGCCGTTTTGCTTATCTCGATACCGAATATGGAGAGAGTTGAAGTACTATCCTTTAGTCGTGAGGTCGGCACTTTATCCTGTTTCTTCTCTAATGGCGCGACAAAGCCACCTCTGGTAGCATGAAGTGCATTGATATAGGCGATAACCTGATGCACATCGTCTCTGTCAACCTTTGACACCTTGTCATAACTGCCAAGTCGTTTGTACTTGGCATCCAGCACAAAGCCATCCTTGTAGAAGTCAGGATAGCGCACACCACTATGATCATCAAACAAGTAGATTCCACCCTTGTGCAGTTTGTTTTCTGGATGAGTAAAGCCAACATTACTCAAAATGGTATTCACATATTCCTCCCAGAGCCATGCACCATCAAACAGGATGCCGCAGATTTCCTCGTCGCTCTCACCGTACTTCACCTCTTCCATCCTAAGGATCTGCATGCAGAGCGTTTGCAGAGGACGATACTCAGTATAATAAGGGTGAATCTTCATACGAAGATTCTTACTCACTATGCTGCCACGCTCATTCTTAGTATATAAAGGTGTATGCTCAACAATGGTGTTCACGTTTTCGATGGTCTCGCGGTCAATGTTCAAGACAGATTGCCCATACTTCTTGGTTCTCATAAACTCAATGGTGTGGCGAATCAGTTCGGTCATATTGTTGTCGTGACTGTACTCTCTGGTGGAGTATGCGATATTGCCCACAAAAGGAACATTTCTCGCAATGTGCCTACCAACGTCAATCGTTCCCTTGAGATTTGCGTCGTTATGCCGATAAGTCTGGTATTCTCTGTAAACGTCCTGCCGCAAAGCTGATTTCAGGAAATAGGGAAACATGAACATGATGAAGTCGAAGACATCTTCCTGCTCATTGTTGTGATTAAGGTCGAAAAGGTTAAACGACAGCACCTTCTGCAACATGTAGTGCAGCAGAAAGTCATCACGACCTTCATCAAATCTCGACTTAATCTTAATCTGAAGGTTGCCTACACCAATAAAGCCCATCACGTTGCCTGTGCTGATGCGGACTCTCTCTGGGTCATCAGTGTTCAGAATACTCATAACAGATGACTCGCCAATCCTATCATCTGACGTCTCGATGCTGAAGGGGAAGATGAGCAGGTTCTCATTTTCACGGCATAACTCAGCTATTGTCTTGTCGGCAATAGGAAACAGCGCTGCCACATCACTCCTTTGGAATAATCCAGCATTCGGCTGTCCGATGTTGTTATCTGTCAGATTAATCCTCATCAATCAGTTCTATACTGTCAGTTGTCGTTTCTTCCTTTGCCCCGAAATATGCTGCTTTGAACTTGTCAAGAGTCTCACTCGTCTTACGGAATCCACGAAGATATTCCTTCAACAATGGCTCAATGTTCATTTCCCAAAGTCTGCTGAAGTTGCCTCCATTCTTTTCGAGTTTCAAGAAATAGGACGGCCCGATTTGATAGGCAGCTCCCAAACCGTCAGTTTCTGTAATAGCCTTATTCAGGCGAGCCATCGTTGCCTTTGCCTCATGGACACAAGTAAGCGTATCCAGCATGGACTCTGTATCTTTAGGTGTCACCTCTTTCCAAGTGAACCTCCGTCTCATGGCGAAGTCCATACTCTCAACAGAGCGGTCGATGTCATTCATGGTGCCAATGATGTACACATTCTCTGGCACAAAGAAACCTTTTTTGAAAACGTCATCATCGGGTATCATGTTCTGATATTGAGTATTTACCCGACCTCTTTCACCGCGGTAGCCTGGGTCTATCGAGAAGAAGAGTTCTCCGAAGATCTTGGATATCTCACCACGGTTGATTTCGTCGATAATGAAAACAAACGGTTTCAGCTCTATCAACGACACGTCCGCTGTTTTTTCTTTTGGCTTATAGTCCTTGATATGATTGTATAGAACACGGACATAGGCATCCTGCTGGGTGCCATGCTTGCGAGCAAAGTATATCTGGATGTCCTTTCCGCTTTTGACGGTCACATTATTCTCAACCAATGCAATCAAATCCGATTTGGGGAGTTTCACCATGCTGGTCTTCTCGTTGGCAGGAACCTCTACGATGATGGTCTTCTCGTTGTTTTCTACCACATGAAAAACATTCTTTGTGCCAACGGTGTTGAAGGTCTTCCCAGTCTCGATGACATCATCCAAATAGCCGTCTATTCTGTCACGTGCTGTGGATTCCTGTTGCAAAGCCTGTATTGATTTCTTTGAGTCAATCTGGTTTTGCAGCGCACGGGCACAGAAGTCTTTAAAAACTCCATTGCGCAGTTCAAAACCGAAGTTGCCGCTGTCACCAACGGGACGCAAGCCCTCCACGAAATCGGTGTAGTCGTATGACGGATGGAACTGCACGAACTTGGTTTCTGCACCCATCTCCTTGGCAATCTCCTGTGCCATAAACGTCTTGCCAGTGCCTGGTGCACCAGTCAGCACGATGTTACGGTTTTCAAGGAGCAAATCGATGTATTCTTTGTATTTCTGCTGTGGCATAGTATCGATACCAATTAAGTTGTTTGCGTATTCAATAAGCGGCTGTGCCTTGCTGTCTGCCAAGTGAATGGTTTTTCTGAACGAACCTAGAGTTGGGTTGTCGAAATCACGGACTTCTGTCCCATAATATTTAACCTTGCAGCGGCATGAAGTGGTTCCTTCCATTTTTGGGGTTTGTATATCCTCCATTACTACGGCTACGGCTTTTACTCTGAGAAAAGACTTGTCGTGTTTTGGCCCTTTAGTCGAGGAAGATTTCAGAATCAAGACATCGCCTTTCTTGATTTGCTTGGCCAAAGACAGCAACTTCTGGTCACTGTCAGAATCGTCATTAAAACGTCCTTCCCAGATGGAATCATTTATGAAACGTTCAAATTGAGAATTGCTGCTGCCAAAAGCATAGCCCACCAGCCAATAGTTCTTTTTAGCCGGCACCACTGTTCTTTCATCCTTTGGAGATTCCGTTCCTGATTTCCATGCCAGGTACGAAAACTCCAAAAACGAAGAGCACGGGATTGTGCCTTCGTCCATCGCTTTCTGAACTCTTTGGAGGATATCCTGATATTCTGCATAGCGCAAGATAGGGTAATCTTTATGGAAGCCAAAGGATTCAAGGTACGAACGATTGCGGGAGTCAAGGGACAGGAATCTGTCGGGGGCAATCCAGAACAGACACATGGTCAGGCTGTATCTGGCCATGCCGTTTTCCAGGACCTTGTCAAATGCACTCTCCGCTTCCTCTCCTGTAACTATTTTCTCGTAGAGGTCCCACTGGTCATGAATAACTTTCTGGTTGTCGTCATTCCATGAGAAGAAAAATGACCGTCTTGCATCCAATGTGGGAATGCCGTTGAAGTCAGTTGGCACTTCCGACACCAGTTCAAAATGTTCCTTGAACTTTTGTAGCAGCTCTGTCCGTTTTTCCCAACTTGTGTTTCTGTTGAAGATGCCATAAACCGAGAATGGGTCAATGTCCTTAATCTTTGCCCCGTCTTTCATCTTTAGGTAGTTCACTAACGATTGACCGTCAGCGCGGGTTACCTTGCCCAAGTCACTATATATCCACTCTACAAGGGCAGCACGATTGTTCTTGTAAGCGAGCAACTTTGTCGCTAACTCAGAATATATGTTTATCCATGTAAAATTCATTATTATTTTTCGTTTCTGTTACATAAAATACTCTGCTTGAGGATAGTTGAAATAACGTTTTTCGGGTGCTATTATTGTGTGTGCTGTCTTTGGCTTATATCTTTCTCATATTTCACTCTCCACTACTTTGTCTGAACAACCAGTCACGCACGGCTGCTATCTTGTAGCCGTAGTCGAACGAGGCCATGTGCTCCATACCCTTGCCCGACTCCGGCAGAACGGTGCCCTTATCGAACTTGATGAAATTGATGATGTTGCCTTTGGCTATCAGTTCCTCGGCCAACCGCTCCTGTTCTGCCTGTGGCAACTTGGCACTCCACGAAGCAGAGTCAATCTTCACGTTTTGTTCCGTCAATACCTTGGTCAAGTCACGCATACCGCCCGATGCCTTTTGGTCGCCACCTGCTACAATATAGAAAAAACGCTTCTTGCCAAAGTCTTTCATCTTCGACGTGTCCCACTGGCAACTTACGAACAGCGAGGCAGCAAACAATTCCGGATGGGCGATGTTGAAGTAGAACGACATCATGCCGCCCATTGACTGGCCGGTGGTATAGACACGTTTCTCATCTACCTTGTACTGTGCCATTACTGTCTTCAACAGGCGGATGGTCATCTCTACCTCTTCCGACTTCACTTCACCTTCACCCACCGTCCAAGTGGTGTATTGCGGAACGAGTACAAACGACGGGTGTTCCTGCTGGTCACGGTCTGACGCAAACTCCAAGGCTCCATAGCCCTGAGTGAGGGGCGTGGTCACCCCTTTGTTCACCGTGCTGGCATCAGCCATGAAGAGCACCAACGGATAACTCTTCGTGCCGTCGTATCCTTCGGGCACCAGCAGGTTATACTCCATCGTCTTTCCCGTCTCAGAGTCCTCAAACTTCAGTTGTTTGAACTTTCCGAGCGTCTGGTTCTTCAAGGCAACGAAAGCGGAGTCGTTGTCCTTGCTCATTTCCATACCGCCACCCATGCGTGGGCCTCTCATCTTCTCGTCGCCCATCGGAGTCTTCTTCTGGGCACAGGCAGCAAGACACATAGCCAAGACTGCCCATAACAAAATACTTTTCTTCATAATTCTATGGAGTGTTTCGAGTCACAGTGGGGTCTCTGCCAAGACCGTTGTTAATTGATGTATTTCACTTTGCCTTCATCGCGAGGCACTTGGCCTACGGCATTCTCGCCATGCCAAATTGATGTCATTGACATGTCCCGGTGGCATTTCAGTATTCTTCTCCCATGAACCCATTGTTCCACTTGGTGGTCGCCACATTCCAAGATATGCAGTTCAATGCTCCGCCCTTTCGGACAGCCTCCAAGGCTGGCACCCCTATCACCTTGCATCGTGGCATAGTCTCTGCTATCTGCCGAAGCGCCTGTTCATCTTCTGGAATACCTAATTGCGGCACAAGCACCAATTTGCCTATCTGCAGGAAGTTGACATAAGCCCAACTGCGTTTATGCTTCCGCTTTACGTTGTACGATAGCAGGATAATTTCCATGTGTTTCTCCAGAATCTTAAGGAACTTCCGCGCATAATCAGCATCAAAGTCTGCGTAGTTGGTTATCAGCACACGGTTGTCGCCAATGTAGTGTACAATGCCGTCGCTATGTCCCATGAACTCCTCTCTGTCCCACGGAAGGAATATGATATCGCATTGAAACGCCTCTTCCAATAACCGTTGGACTTCATTGCGCGACTTGTCCTTGTTCTCAAAGAACACCTTCTCCGTCATCACAACCTTATCGTCGCATCTCACCACGTTGCCGCCATCTATCACCAAGTTCAAATCAACCACCTCTCCATCCCTGCGCAGGCATTCGATATTCTCAATGCGATTTACGTCTGTTATTGTCCGCTGGTAATATTTCGTTTGCAGATAGTCGGGACTATACTTGTAGAAGACAAAACGCTTCTCGCTAGTCTGAATGGGCATATAATCACGACACCAAATATCTTTCGTGTGGCGCAGCAACATATAGTCTATATCATTCTCCTTAAGGGCATTCTCAAGACTATTGTAC